>Ga0315296_10002840_pt1 | contig 14643 bp, 19 predicted proteins | sample YL17G14_18_MG_FD_203921 | JGI IMG/M metagenome (GOLD analysis project Ga0315296, IMG submission 203921) | Sediment microbial communities from Yellowstone Lake, YNP, Wyoming, USA - YL17G14_18 | ecosystem: Environmental > Aquatic > Freshwater > Lake > Sediment | place: USA: Wyoming | collected... | reverse complement strand
GGTAGCCGGACAGCATCATTTTGCGATGTGCCTATCGAGGAACCTGGCCGATCTCTCGTAGAGGTCCCTGAGGTTCTTCCTTTTCCTGGGCCAGTGTCCCTCATCAGGGTACTCATGGTACTCGCACTTCTTACCCATCTTCCTGAGCTTGGCCACCACTGCCCTCGACTCGGTCGGAGGACATCTAACGTCGTGCGCCGAGGCCGTCATCAGCAACGGTGCTCTCAGGTTCTTAAGGAAGTATATCGGAGAACGCTTTCTGAAGAACTCCGGATCCTTCTTCGGGTCACCCATCTTCTTGTGGTCGTAAGCCTGCAGGTGGCCGCGCTCGGTCGCAATCTCCGTCTCCCAGTCGAAGAACCCCACTATGGACACCCCGGCGGCCCACATGTCCGGGAACTTCGTCAGGGCGAGCATGCAAGTGAAACCGCTGTAGCTCGCGCCCCAGTATCCGAGCCTATCACCGCGGGCGTATCCTGCATCGACGAGGTACTTGCCAGCATAGACAGTGTCCAGGAAATCCCCTCCTCCGAGGTCATTGTCATGCAGGTGTAGGAACTCTCTTCCATATCCGATGGAGCCCCTGTAGTTGGGTTCGATGACCGTAAAGCCTCTGTCCGTCAGCATCTGGACAAGCTGGTCCCATTCGTTGATCGTCTGCATCTCGGGGCCGCCATGGGGCATGACGATCCCCGCCTTCCGAGAACGGTCCTTCGGCACGTATAGCAGCGCTGGTATCTTTCTCCCGTCGAATGACCTGAATCGAAGGAGCCTGGGATATGTGAGCCTGCTTCTTGGCAACGGGTCCGGGTGCAGGTTCGAGAGGACCTTCGCAGACGCCTTGGCGACATACACCTCGTCCTTTCTAACCGCGGATCCGTTGATGAAATACAACTTGTCGCCGGTAGGGGCCCATCTTACATGTCTGGAGAATCCGTCCGGGGGCGACATGGTCTTGGTGCTGCTGCCTCGCCTGACCTTCACCACTATGTTCGGGTCCGAGACTTCCAGATACGCTAGTGCCTTCCCGTCGGGAGACCATTGCGGCTGGTACTTATCGGGGACGGTCCTGACCAGGTACTTCCTCTTTCCCGTCCTGACATCGATCTGCCCGATTGTGTCGATCGGGTCGTTCTCGTTCGTGCAGAACAGTATGGTCTTGCCGTCCGGTGACCACGGGCGCGATGGGCCGTAAGCGACTGCTAGCCCGAATTCCGCGTTCTTGTTGCCGAGCAACAGTCTCGATTTGCCCTTGTTGACGTCGATTGCGGATACGGTATCCTCATCGCCGACCCCTGTGTGGTATGCGATCATCTGGCCGTTGGGCGACCATGCAAAGTCCTTAACTGGCAGCTCCTCGTGCGTGAGCTTTCTGATCTTGCTGCCTCCCGACCCAATCGAGTAGATGTTCTCGATGTCATTCTGTCTGTTGGACAGAAAGGCGATGTGCCTGCCGTCAGGAGAAAGTTCAGGATAGAAGTTGTCGGCGACTCCGTCGGTGATCTTCTTCGTCCTCCCTCCGGCTGGGCCGATGGTCACAATGTCGTGGTTCTCGTCCCCCTCGAAGTCCGTTTGGAAGACCATGCGGTCCCCGGAGGGCGAGAACCTCGGGTGGGTGAGCGATTGTTCGGTCGCGAGGAACTTCGTTAGCCTTCCGGTCTTGAGGTTCAGGGTCGCGAGCTCCCAGTTGCGTCCCTTGTTGACCGAGCATATTGCTCTATCTCCATCCGGATGAATATCGAATTCCTGGATATCAGTTCCCTTGAAGAGGCTGGCGGTTGAAATGCGCGACGTATCGGACGCCATTGCCCCGGTTAAAGGGCTGGTCTCACATTAGCCTTTTGAAATCACGCCTGCGGACAATCAGAGCCGAAGCTGGAGATGGTGGATCGTCGCTTCATGCAGCTCTTCCTCGAAAAGCACACCCTTGTCCTCGAACCCTTTCCTAGTGAACCATTCCAGCGGGCCGTTCGGGAAGACCACTCTCTCGGAGGCCGCGACTGACAATGTCCTGAAGCCTAAAGCTGGCAATTCGCCGATGTGCCTCTCCAAGGGATGCGTTCGGTAGTCCTTCTTATCGTCGGATAGATAGGAGCACGTCAGGAACGCATTGTCATCTCTCTTGTCGGGCACTGGATAAGGCACTTCCTTCGACGGTAGGAACTCCGCCCCACCCACGCATATTCCCTCGTAGAAATGCAGGTATCCGAGGTTCTTCAGGCCGGTCTCTCTCAGCATGTCCCTGATCCATTCGGATTTCCCACGCACAGGCCCCGGTCCTCCGTTCTAATGCAGGGCACGCAGGTCCGGAGCACGGAATCTGGCGTGATCGGCACGAGCTCTCCCCGCACGACATCGTCGCTCATCCTCACCGCGTACGCGACGGGCTCCACATCTTCGTCCTCCAACATCGCCATGATTCTCTCTTTAGTGAACGGCCCATGAAACCTGTGCTCGTCGTTGACGATAACCATGGTGGGGGAGAAGATGTTGTACTTCCGGCACGTCTCCTCGTCGTTGGACACGTCGAACAGGTGCAGCAGGACTCTCTCCTGCCACGCGATCGTCTTTATCCTGGCTAGCAGGTAGGCGTTGTGGGGGCACTGATAGCCGAAGTAGAAGAACTTCAGGTCGTGTGGCAGATGAAACACTCCTTTTAGCTGCTGGTCAGGCTGCTGGTCATATGCACTGTATAATATACGTGAAAAGCGTAGTGGAGACGCTTTGGGCACCCCAAAGGTGCTTAGGGCGTATAATATGGAGGTAGTCCCCAATGGACGACAGACCACGCAGGTCAGACCGAGGCTTTGACAGGCCTAGGGAGATGCACACCGTGAAGTGCTCTGACTGCGGAGCGGAGGCACAGGTGCCTTTCAAGCCAACCGAGGGTAGGCCCGTGTACTGCAAGGAATGTTATTCGAAGCACAGGCCGCCACGAAGATACTGATTTCGTGCGCTCGGCAGCTTCCGCTGGAATTTCTTAGCGGCAAACCCTATTTCATTTTACACTTTGATTTCCAAAACCATCTAGAGGGCGGAAGGTGGGCCCGATCGGATTTGAACCGATGACCAACTGGTTATGAGCCAATCGCTCCGCCGGACTAAGCTACGGGCCCTCAGGTTCTGTCATAACACCCTGAGGCATATTAGGATTTCTGCGCGGGCGTCGGTCTTAGCATGTGCCCGACGAGTTCCTTGTAGAACTTTGCCGCCACCATCGCTGTGACGCCAACCGAATCCCTGGACGGGTTGAACTCGACTATGTCGGCCCCCACCAGGTCAGCTGGGAGCGCGTGCACGATTCGAAGCACATCCCTGGTCGAGAGACCCCCTGGCTCGTGGTGCGACACTCCGGGGGCGAACGCCGGGTCAAGTCCGTCGAGATCGAGCGATAGGTAGATCGGCCCCTCGAGCTTCGGGACCTTGTCGGTGGACCAATCCTTCATCTCGATCACCTCTATGCCGAAGCGTTCAGCCTGCTGTCTCTGGTGCAGGTTCATCGTCCTCACGCCGACCTGGACGAGACGTTCGGCCAGCCCTTCCTCCATGATGCGCGCGAACGGGCACGCATGCGAGAATCGGTTCCCGTCGTATACATCGTAGGTGTCAGGGTGCGCATCGACATGGAGTATCGTCAGGGGCTTGTACTTCTTTGCATGGGCCTTCATGATGGGAAGTGTTATCGAATGGTCTCCACCTAGCGATAGGACGCGGGTGTCACGCGCGAGAATGGCCGACACAGTCGTCTCTATTCTCTTCAGAGCGTCCAAGCCACGGCCAAGCTCGAGATCCCCGATGTCCGTCCAACCTGGTGTCTTGCCGAGATCGATCCCGAGCTCTGTGTACATGTTGGATGACCCGGATAACAGTACTTCTCGAATGCGCGGGGGGCCTTGAGCTGCGCCTCGGAGAAACGAGGAGTTCTCGTCGAGAGGAATCCCGATGACGGCGACAGCCCCTTTCTGAAGAGACTGGATCTTCTCCTCGAAAGAGTTCATGGACTGCCCGCCATTGATGCCTAGTATTTGTAGGTCCTGGCCTCGCCCTCTTCCAGCTCTACGCCGAGGCCAAGCGCTACCCTGTTCGAGAAATTGAAGTATCCGGCGATGAGATTCGCTCTCAGTATCTCCTCGTCGGTCAGTCCCGCATCCCTGAGGTCTCTGATGTCATCGCCCGTGACGTCTTTCGGGGCCAGAGTCAGCTTTGCGGCATATGACAGCAGCGCCTTCTCGCGCGGGCTCTCCTTCTTCGAAGTCAACTCCTTGATGAGCTTATACAATGCCCCTGGATCCTTGTCGACCGTCTCCAACGCTTCGGAATGATGGATTGCTCCGTATGCCGACCGGTTCGCGGCCGAGACGATCACGGCGATCATCTCACGTTCCTCCCTAGACAATGGTCCGGGATCGATCATTAGGATCTCGTAGAGATCGAGGTGTTGCTCCAGCACTTCAGGGTCCAGTCCCTGCGCGACGAATATGTTGGCAAGATGCCCTCTCTCTTTCATGATTCGGTCATAGATCTTCTTGGTCTTTCCGGAGGCCTTGTCCCTGTTGACGGTCTTGATCCACGCCATCCCCATCACGGCTCCCCACGGTAGCGATACTCTGCGAATTGACAGCTAGAGCAATGGATGTCTTAAGTCTTGCTGTGTTCCCTCGAAGATGACTACTTCAGCTTCTTGAGGGCCGTCAGGGCCTCCTCTATGTCAGGCTGCTGCGCGGGCTCGTACTGCCGCTTGTACACGATCCTGCCCTGCTTGTCTATCACGAACACGGTTCTCTTCGCGAATCCCTTGTCCTCATAGAGCGAACCGTACAGCGTAACCGCCTTCTTGCCGAAGTCGCTCAGGATGGGGAACTTGACGCCGAGGTCCTTCGAGAATGCCTTCTGAGTCCAAGTGCTGTCCACGCTCGCAGCCAGTATCTGCGCGTCGAGCTTCAGGATCGACTCCTCCTTCTCCTTGAGCTCGCCGAGCTCGTTCGTGCAGACGGGGCTGAACGCGAACGGGAAGAACGCCAGAATCACGTTCTTCTTTCCCTTGAACTGACTGAGCTTCACCTTCTTGCCGTTCTGGTCCTCCAGCTCGAAATCTGGAGCCAGGTCCCCAACCTTGAGTTCCATTAACATGCCTCCGTGTTCTCTCCTTCGATACCATCGAGTTCGGTATATCTGATTGACGCCTGACACGACAGTCGGGATTATGATGACGCAGGGCAATCATACCCAGTCAGAAGGGAGACCAAAGGGCATGTTGCGCCTGTCGAAGCAAGGGAAGGCCATCTGGTTTCTCGCCTTTCTCTCGCCTGTGATCGCCGAGATGCTCTCAGGCTCCGCCCCTATCATTGAGTGGGTGAACCCGATTGCAGTCGCCATCTTCCTGGGCATGTATGGTGCTGGCGCAATCCTCGTGAGGGAGCTCGCGGTGCGATGGGACAAGGGCTGGGCGAGCATAATCGTCCTGGGCGCAGCCTACGGGATCGTCGAGGAAGGAATCGCTGTCAAGAGCTTCTTCGACCCTGGCTGGGGGGATCTGGCTGAGCTGGCCACTTACGGGAGATTCCTAGACGTCAACTGGGTGTGGACCGTGTGGCTGACAATCTACCATTCGATGGTCAGCATAGCGCTCGTGCTTGTCATCTTCGGCCTGATATACCCCGAGTTCAGGGGCGTGCGACTGCTTACTGAAAGGCGCTTCAAGATAGTCTCTGTGGTGTTCGTAGTAGATATTCTGCTATCTGCAATTGGGTTCGTGTACATCCAGGATTATGTCCCTCCTCTCGGGTGGTACTTGGTGACATTCGCGGTCGTGGCCGGTCTGGTACAGTTCGCAAAGCGTCTTCCGAAAAAACTGATAAGCGCGAGACACGAGTCGCCGACCTGGTCCAATGCGAGCTTCTTCGCCCTTGGGTTCGTGACCTTCCCGACCTTCTTCATCACCGCGGCATCCGCTCCCGATCCACTGCATCCGGCATTCATAATCGCGCTGCTTCTTCTGACGAGCGCTGGCCTGCTCCTCCTTCTGCAGCATAAGATGGGTGCTTCCGGGAACGACCTGCCCAAGGCCAACTACGCCGCCGGCTTCCTATCGTTCTTCATACTTTTCTCGTTCATCAACGAATTAGCCGGATTGGCGTCAGCATCTATCGGTGGTGTGATTTTCATCGCGTTCACGTCGCTGATGATTCACAAGGTCAAAGGGTATGCCCGCCCGAATACGAGCCTTGGACCCTTCGCTTCGTTGAGAATGAGATGGCGCCGTCGAACGGTTTCGAACCGTTGACCTTCCGCTTAACAGGCGGACGCTCTACCGACTGAGCTACGACGGCATTGTGGGCTTCGGATGCGCAGTTAGAGTGACCAGTTAGATAAGCCTTTTGTCATTGTCGGCGCTGGCCTGGATCAAAACTATGGGGCGGGAGCCAGAGAGCTACTCGATCGACTCCCGCAGCTCATTGACAGTATTGCTCATGGTCTCCAGGATGTCCTTGAGGTGGTCGAGGAAGTCCTGGATCTTCTCGGTCGTGATTGCGCCGTCCGGCGAAGGCTCGATGAGCCCCTCCTGCTCGAGTATTCTGAGCGAGTACCTCACCTTGTGCTGCGGATACTTGAGCATCTCCGACAGCCTGATGATGCCTATGGGCTCGTTGTCCATGATCGCCTTCAGCATCGCCACGTGCCTCTGGAGCAGCTCTATCTCAGTCTCGATCTTGCTCGTAAGGACAGACCTGCCTGCTTTGCCTTTCATCTAGACCCCGTCCGTTCGAAGTGGTACCAGGCGCTTTGACGTGCTACATGATAGCATTTATAGATATTTGGTTCTGTTGCATTATCGGGTGGTGACTCGTCAAGTCACCACACACGTGCCACTCGTTCCATTCGGCTCCGACCGTGCGCCCCTTTCGGGGTCGTATAGGATCATCATCACGTCATGCTGGAACGCGCCGGGGTTGAACCGTAAACCCCCTGCCATCCCTTTCGAGATGGCTGTTTGCAGCAGGTTGAGGCTAGCGTTGATGTGCCTGTCGAGATGCCAGCCGCACTCGCACACGAACTCCGCACCCATTCGGGAATCCTGTATCCTCCCACATATCGGGCACGTTCTGCTGCTGTATCTAGGGTCGACCTTGACCACTGGGACGCCTCTCCACTGGGCCTTGTACTCGATTATCTGGTGCAGTTTCCTCCTCGGCCACAGACTGAGACGTCGATTCAGCTCCTTGTTCCGAATAGGCTTGAATCCTTTCAAATCTTCGAGTACGATTGCGGATTTCTGATTCTCCGCGAAGGAGAGGACAGCGTTCGCCAGCTGGTGGAGCCTGTACTCGATCCTATGGTGCTCCCTCCTGCCTTCCCTTCTGCACAGCATTCTCGAGGTACGCCGATCATGCGCCTTCTTCTTCTGGAGCCTCTTGCGCCTGTCGTGATGCCTCTGCTGGATCGTGGCGATGTCGGAGAACTCAGCCTTCACCGTCTTGACATCACCGCCCTTCGCGAACACGCCGTCCAGGCTGCGCTCGTTGGTGTCGAGTGAGAGGGCGGACTCGGGCACGTATGGTTTCGGGGCGCCCTTCCTGAAAGCAATGATGACTCGATCTGTGAACACCGTCAGGGAACCGAGCGCATAGGAATGATCCTCCAAATACCTGCGCTGGTAGTCGCTCAGAACCAACTCGAGGCAGACGTGGCATCCTGCCCTGATTGGCAGGTCAATGACGCCGTTCGCGCGGTCGAGCTTGTACGCCTGGTTCTCTGCCTTCATGAAGAGCCGCCTAATGTAGGGGACACGGCCAGCATTGCCCTTTCGGACCCGCCTGCGATGGTTCTTGAGGGCGCTCCCAGCCACTTCAAATGCAGAGACCAAATGCTGGGCATACATCTTTGGGTATTCTTTGCGGAAGTCTTTGTACGCGAGTCTCGTTAGGGCGTTTCTCGAGGTCACTCGCGCCTGTAGGCCTGCACGGATTGCGTTGTTGACCGCCAGCCTGAAATCCTCAAGAAGGAATCTCGCTTCAATGGGGAGTCCGTCTTCAAGGCAAAACACGACTCCTTTTACCGGCATCTAAATGCCTACGGTACCCTGGTATATGGTTTCCTCCACTACATGCAGCGCATGGCCCGCCGCTCTCCGTTCACCACCACCCGATTCTTGACAGAACCGTGGACAACCAAGTTTGAAATAACCATCGAGGAATAGCGTAGCTCGCGATGCGAGTTCTAGATGCTAAGAACGTTGTGAAAGAGTTCGGGGGCCTGAAAGCCCTCGACCGCGTGACTATCTCCGTCGACAAGGGTGATTTCTACGGGTTCTTCGGCCCGAACGGGGCTGGCAAGTCGACCCTGATCAGGATACTCACGGGGCAGCTTGAGCTGACTTCTGGTTCCGTGAGCGTACTCGGGATAGACGTGATGAAGGAGCCTCTGAAGATCAAGGAGCTGATAGGCATCGTCCCCGAGGTGGAGAGCCCGCCGACCTATCTCACAGGGTACGAGTACCTGTACTTCGTCGGGAAGGTCCGGAAGCTGGACAAACTCGAGGACAAGATTGAGAAGTGGCTCTCTTTCTTCGACCTCGACGCCAAGAAGGGCACGATCTGCAAGGACATGTCGAAAGGGATGAGGCAGAAAATCATGCTCGCGTCCGCTTTCATACACGAGCCGGCCCTTCTTTTCCTGGACGAGCCGTTCATCAACCTCGATCCGATCTACCAACGGATACTGAAGGACTACCTCCAGGAGTACATCGCGAAAGGCGGAACGGTGTTCATGGCCTCTCACCTCCTCGAAATAGCGGAGAAGCTGTGCAACCGTCTCTCCATAGTCAACCTCGGAAAGGTGGTGGCCGAGGGCAAGATCGACGAGATGCTCAAGGGCGGGGAGAACCTCGAGAGACTCTTCCTGCGTTCGGTCGGAGTGATGCCTGGCAAGGAGGTGTAGGCACGAAGGATCTCCTCAAGCTCATGCTGAAGGAGGAGTATAGGACTCACACGAGCTACTCGGGGAAGAGCAGGTTCATGTCCTTCCCTGTATTCGTTTTCATCCTCTCGCTCGGCAGCGGCCTGACCATCAACAAGATGCTCGAGACCGTCTCGCTGGAGCAGTTCGCCATGTTCGCCCACACCTCGGCTTTCATGTACGGTGTCAGCGTGGGCGCGTTCGGCCTGATGGGGCGGGAATATCTAGAGAGGCGCTACGGGAGGAGCAACTACCTCGTCGCGATGCCGTATCTGTTGCCTCTGTCCTTCAAGACTACCTTTCTAGGGATCTACCTGAGGGACGCGCTGTTCTATGTCGTGCTCTTGCTCGTGCCAGCGACTCTTGGCCTTATTGCGGCGGCGCCTTTCATGGGGTTCGCGATATCCAGCATAGGCCTGTTCTTCGTCGCGATACTGGTCTCGTTCATGTTCGGGATGTCCCTGAGCTTCCTCGCGTCCGTCATCTACATCAGGAACGTCCCAGCGTTCGTCGTGTTCACCGCCGCTATAGCGGTCGTGTTCGTGCTGTTCGGCGTGCTCGGCGTCGTCGATCCGGAGCTGGTCATACCCTCTTTGGGATTCCAGATGAACGTTCGCCCCTTCCCTATCGACGGAGCCCTCGCAATCGGATTCCTGGCCGTTTCCGTGATTGCCACCTTCGCGATGACCGCGCTCGCTTACGCACTGATCAAAATCAGGATAGACATCGTCTCGCAGATGTACGACAACCTCCTGCCGAAGTACCACGAGAAGGTTCCCTGGCTGTCCGGCCTGAACAGGACCCTCATCTCGAAGGAGTTCGTCGACCTCAGAAGGAGCGGCACGATTGCGAAGATGTTCTTCTCATTTGTCCTTCCGATGCTTTTCCTGTCGTTCACCGTCTGGTTCGTGAACTACGGCCTCGCTATACCCGTTGGTTTCAACGCGGTCTTCTATGCGGCGATGGCAGGGTTCGTCGGAGTGCTCATGTACAGCTGGCTGAACAACATCGATCTTTCGGAGTACTATTCCCTGATCCCTGTGACCGTCCCACAGCTGGTGAAGATACGCATACTCGTCTTCCTCTTCTTGACCCTGGGCATCTCCGCCTTCTTCGTCGTTGCGATCTCCGTCCTCAACGGTGAGACGGAGCTACTCTGGCTCGCGCTGATAGTCATGCTCGTTACATCGCTCTACATGGTCGTGATGACGGCGTACCTCACTGGCCTGAAGACGAACACCTTCCTTTTCGACACGTCTGTCCTGGCCAAGTTCAGCGCGATGTCGTTCTTCCCGGATCTGTGCCTAACCATACTCTCATTCAGCTTGCTGTCGAACTGGCTGGTCGCGCTCTTGGGCATTAGCTTGGTGCTATGCTCGTTAGCCGTCACTACGGTGATCCTGTACAGGGGCATCGACAAGAAGTGGTCGAAGGTGCCCTTCTACTAGTCAGGATTAAGTCGTGAGGCCGCCGTTATCATGGGAGGGCGTCTGGATGAAGAAGGATGTGTTGGTCCGCAGGTCGGTGCACGGGCTCATCGCGCTCGCCCCGCTGTACTTCCTTCTGCCCGACGATCTCCCCGTGATCGGCCTGCGGAGATGGGTCCTGCTGATCGCGTTCTTGGTCGGCATCGGGGCCTTCGACGCGTGGAGGCGCCACAAGGGGCTCACGTTCCTCGGCCTAAGATCTCACGAGAGAAAGGGTATCGCATCGTTTGCGTGGGCGGCCGCGGGCATTACTTTCGTCCTCTGGCTCATCCCGCAGGATATCGCGACCGCGACGCTCGTCAGCATGGCGTTCGTCGATCCTCTCGCCGGTGAGCTGAGGGTCAAGTACGGCAAGAAACCCTGGCCCGTGATGGCTTCCGTCATCGTCTACTTCGCCTTGGCGCTGTCGATAATGGTCTTGTGGGGCGATCACACGGTGGTTCAGTCGATGATCCTTGCGTTCGTCGGAGCCGGAGTCGCAATTCCGTCTGAAGCGTTCAAAGTGAGGTACATGGACGATGATTTCGCGATGCTGGTATTCCCAGCAATAGTGATGAGCTGGGCCGCAGAAGGCCTCTAGGGAAGGTCGAGCTCAGAGTACTTCCAGTTTGCCGAACTTGCCCGCGCTTACCTGTAGCTTGCTCTTGTACGAGGACGCCCACCCGCTGGTGATCCTGACCTTGGCGTTCAACTCCACCTTCTCTATGTCGTCGTTCCATAGGCTGACGCCAATGGTGTCGCCGTTGTCATCCTGTCCCGTCGCGTCGCAGACCCGTCCTGAGGCGCCGCTCCACTTTGACTGGAATTCCCTTGGCTCCTTCTTCTCGATAATGGTAAGGACCAACTCGTCGACTTTCGATTTGTCCTTCACGTCTTTGATCATCATTGTCGCACGCTCTGTTTCGTGCAGAAAAGGATAGCCCTACTTAAAGCTCGCGTTCTCGGTCGACTCCTCGCCTGCAGTGGAAGGGCTGGTTGAGACGGCTGTTTGGAGTCCGAGCCAGTAGCACAGAAATCGTCATTTTTGTCTCCAATTAGTCTTATATGCTCACGAAAGGATAGGGACCGTCCATGACCCGGATCAAGGTGATAACCGAACCAGCGGAGCTGGTGCCTATGTTCCGGGCGGTCGATACCAAAGTGAAAAGGGAAGTCCTGAAGCTCGTGACCCTCGAGTGGCACTCGGTCCGTGACATCGAGAAGCAGTTCGGGCCCGCGGGCAGGGAAGCCCTCCTGTTCTTCGAGAAGATGAAGCTAGTCGAGACCCGTTGGCAGACCTCTCCTGAGCAACAGCCCGAGAAGGCCTACCACACCTACTACACCTCGTTCCACATAAACGCATCCTGGCCGGTCTACGAGATCAGCGACGTTCTGGCAGCCGCGGTCATGGAAGAGAAGGAGTTTCAGAAGATCGAGAAGCAGATCCATGAGATGGTGGGCCCCCAGGGCAAGTTCGCCGGGGATGTGGCGGAGGTGCTCGGCGTGACCTTCACCATGCTGAAGAGCCTGGTCAAGCGGAGCACGAAGCTGGACTACAGGGGACACCGCATAGAGCGGGTCAAGGAGTGAAGGCCGAGGACGTGTTCTGATGATAGTCGTCCTAAGGCTCGGCCATCGATCCAACAGGGACCAGAGGGTCACGACGCACGTGGCACTGACCGCGAGGGCTCTCGGGGCCGACGGGATATGGGTTTCCACGCCGGACGAGGTTCTCGAGAAGACCGTCAGAAGCGTGGTCGAGCGTTTCGGCGGGAAGTTCGAGATTAGGACTGGGGTGGACTGGCGAAAGGCAATGAGGAACTGGAAGGGGGAAATCGTCCACCTGACTATGTACGGTGAGAAGCTGTCCAAAGCTCTCTCAACAATCAACTCGAAGAGGCTGATGATAGTCGTTGGCGCCGAGAAGGTCCCGAGGGAGGTCTACGACCTGGCTGACAGGAACGTGTCGGTCGGCAATCAGCCGCATTCAGAGGTCGCCGCGCTCGCTATATTCCTCGACAGGTATTCAGGTGGCAAGGCTTTGGAGAGAGTTCTCAAGGGCGGACTGACAATAGTCCCCAACCCGAGGGGGAAGACGGTAATTGACCGGAGGAAAGGGAAGCACACGAAAGCTCCCAAACAGGGATGAGTGCATCGTGCTGCTCCAAGAGAGCGGTTGCAGCGAAGGGGTCGTGAGGCACTGCATCGTGGTTTCGGACCTCGCGGTAAGGATTGCCAAGAGGTGCGCGGCCGACGTCGAGCTGGTGGAGGCCGGCAGCTTGCTCCACGACCTCGGCAGGTGCAGGTCGCATGGCGTAGACCACGCTGTCCTCGGCGCGGGGATAGCCAAGGAGAAGAAGCTTCCGGAGTCCGTCGTCAGAATCATCGAGAGGCACATCGGTGGCGGGATCACCAGAACCGAGGCGAAGAAGCTCGGTCTTCCGGAGAGGGACTACTTGCCGAAGACCTTAGAAGAGAAGATAGTCTCACACGCCGACAAGTTGACTGCAGGCATGCGCCGGACCACGGTCAAGGAAGCTGTCGGGAGGTTCGTCAGGGAAGGCCTTACTGACTCGGCCGTCAGGATCCTGAAGAACCACGAACAACTGTCCTCGCTCTGCGGCATGAACATCGATGACATCTAGCTGTGTCTGTCACCATTTCCGACTATGATGGCCTCTGGAGCGACATAGCAGGACGGATCTACCCTTTGGCCGGGCATGACCCGATGAGCGGCCGGGGCCGATAAAAGACTTACTCCACCAGGGGAACCTTATCGGCCTTCGGCTTCGGGCTCCGCTTCACCGCGACCCTCTTGGGGAAGTACTTGAGAATTACGATGTCCCCGATGGATGAGATCCATCTGTAAGGAACGTTGACAGCCTTCGACCCCTCAACAAGGAGCGGGTTCGTGTTGCTTACGAACAGTCCCTGAACTTTGTTCTCGTCGACTTCAACTACTAGGTTCGATACGTTCCCGAGGAAAATACCTTGGGTGGTGTAAACCTGCAATCCAATCAAATTAGAGGCTTCTTCGAGCATCCGACATCCCTGCGACCGTATCGTTCTCCGCTCCTTAAAAAGTTTGTCCAAGCCAGCACTCCGGTCTCAAGACATAGTCTTGAGCCTATTCGACGTCCCTTTACGCCGCAACGCTTAACTACTTCGACTGTTTACGATATTGCATAAACCGCGCACAAGCGCAGAACACACGGTGAAGCAAATGTCGTCTGAGATCGAGGAGATAAGGCAGAGGAAGATGGAGGAGATGATGCAGAAGGCCGGAACGGCGCCCTCAGGCGGAAACGGCTGGCCAGAGTCGCCGGTCCAGGTGGCTGATGATACATTCGAATCATTCGTCAAGAAGTATCCGAAGGTCGTCGTAGACTGCTGGGCGCCCTGGTGTGCCCCATGCAGGATGCTTTCCCCAACCATCGACGCGCTCGCTAAAGACATGAAGGGAAAGGTCGCGTTCGCGAAGCTGAACACGGACGACAACTACGGCACGGCCGGCAAGTTCAAGATCGCGAGCATCCCGACGCTTCTCTTCTTCAAGGACGGCCAGCTGGTCAACAAGATGGTCGGTGCCGCACCAAAGGCTTTTGTGGAGCAGGAGATCAGGAAGGCTCTCGGCTGAGCATCAGGATAACCCCAAATCAACTCACCCACACCCACCATTTCCTTTTTCTGTACAACTCTCTAGCGTAAGCAAGTGTCAGTTAGCTGGAAACTATAAATCCAACCAATCCTGTGGAGTCGCCGGTATCGATGAACTTCGAGACGACAGTGGTTTGGAAGGAGAAGTTCCCCGGCAAGATAATTTGCCAGAACGGGCAGGTCATCGACTACTCAGCCCCTGCGGAGCTCGAGGGCATGAGAGGGCCGCTCACGCCAGAGGACGCCTTTGTCGGCGCGGCCAACATGTGCTTTCAGATTGTCTTCGAATACGTCTCTAGGGATCTCGGCCTGAAGCTTCTCGAATACAGCTGCAAGGCCGTGGGCGATCTGGAGATCGTCGAGGGCTTCAAGAAATTCGTGAAGATCACGCTCTACCCCGAGATGAAGTTCGCTCCCGGATCCAAGATGACCAATCTCGACAAGGCCATATCCGTCACAAGGAGAAAGTGTCTCGTGACCAATTCTATGGACCTCGAGGTCGAGATAGTCCCAAAGGTGCTGTGATGTGCCGCATGCTCGGCATCGTGTTCCGTCGGGAGTTCCC
>Ga0315296_10002839_pt1 | contig 14644 bp, 15 predicted proteins | sample YL17G14_18_MG_FD_203921 | JGI IMG/M metagenome (GOLD analysis project Ga0315296, IMG submission 203921) | Sediment microbial communities from Yellowstone Lake, YNP, Wyoming, USA - YL17G14_18 | ecosystem: Environmental > Aquatic > Freshwater > Lake > Sediment | place: USA: Wyoming | collected... | reverse complement strand
GAAGAACACTATCCCATAGTGAGGACTGGTCTCTTCTCAGCATTAGCATGGCGGGCTACCTCCCATGCCACCTATTTTACCAGCTTCTTTTACCCACAGCTATACTCGACTTTTTCAGGGGGAACTACGTAGTAAATAAGCCCATTTGGCCCACACCCTATATCTAAGACTTTAGCATCAGACAGGTCAAAATACTCAGAGGCTGCACTGATATAAGGCTCCCAATATTTCTGCAATTCCTTGCGCCGTACCTCGGTCCTCGACCAAAATGCCTTTTCACTTCTTTGGGCATTTAGCCATCTTTTGTTATTGACTTTCATTTCTCGCCTCCTTCCTCGCCACCATGATATAGCCCAGCGTCAGCTTATCTATTGGTAGTCGCTGGGATATCCTGTCCAGGAGAAGGGAAACAATGTTAACTAATAGAAAAATCGGGGATAACAACACCACAGGTAAAAAGCTGGCTAGTCTTATGAATTCGTTATTTAGTAGCTGTCCCATGGTGGCAAAGAAACCGCGCATTGATTTGATATACTCTACTGTCAACGAGTTTTCTTTAGCTAAGTAAAGTAGGGCATGGTGGGTGAACCTGTAATAGTCATGAGGTGCGCAATGGAGTTGCCAGGCCATAGGCGCACTGAGAATTAATATGCCCCCATTCTTCAGTACTCTGCTTATTTCCCTAAAAACTGAATCTGGGTCTGGAACATGTTCCAGGGATTGGGTACATAAAACCGTGTCAAATGAATGTGATGCGAAAGGCAATTGTAAAGCATCAGCAACAATATCGACTCCCTCCTCATTCGAAATGTCCAAGCCAAGATACAATTCAACCCTGTCTACGAAATATGACTTAAACGGTTGACTACCACACCCGATGTCTAACAGCCGTCCTCTTGCATAATCCGCTGCTTTGATTGTTTCATTAAATCGACTTTTCTGCTCAATATAATAGGGGGAGAGGATAGTTAGAGGCGCAAATTGACCGACCCTTGCAAGCTTAGAGCGCAAGCTACCATATCTCTTGTCCCGGTGGAAAAGATGCCTTATGCCCGTTTTGAAACTACTTAGTGAACTCACAAGACTGCCAACTCCTCCTTTTACATGCTATTGCCCAAAGTGGGAGAGTGAAAAATAGCATTCTGTAGATAATGACTTTCCAAAGCGCGGTTTCACCTCTTTTTGGGGTGCTGAACCAAATTTCCACATCGAATCCTTCTTTACGAAACATCCTCTTTAGGGATATAGGGCTGGGTGCATTTACATGTGTGACTTTAAGATAATACCTTTCTTTAGGATTGAGTCTTTGTTTGGGGAAAAGCAAATTATGAAGATCATGTAATGGGGAAAGCAGCTTTTCCCACTTGTTAGCAGTCTGGATAAGGACTATGCCTTCTAACTTAAGTACTCTTCCCATCTCCCTCACACACTTTAGCGTGTCCCCTTGATCCAGATGCTCCAAAACAGCGTGCAAAATGATTTTATCAAATGTTCCGTTGCGAAATGGGAGGTCGCTAGCGCTGGCCCTAACAATAATGCCCTCGTTCAGAGTCTCTTTTGAAATCTTTACCGCAGCTTGCGAGTAGTCAACGCCAATGACGTCAGCACCCAGCTTCCTACACTCGTTAACAAGCTCACCTCTGCCACAACCTATATCCAGGATTGCTTCATTCGATTTTGCCTCGAGGTGACCCAGCACCTCCCTATATTCAGGAGCAAGTATGCCTCTTGAATATGAGTCTTGATGGCCATCAAAGAAAAAATATTCCTTGCTATAGATAGTTGAAGGTGGGGTCTTTCTCTTTGGTTTGTTCAATCCCATCGAGCTCCTTGATACACACCATATTGCCAGCTATCTTTGGGCAAAAATACACTACAGGGTCAAACAACGCTGACATGATAAAGACAAAGCTAGTAAATAACCCCTTGGCATTTCTGGGAAGGTGCGAGGCAAATCGTTCAGCTATGACGTGGGCGACTGCCACACTGCTACCTCTAACCTTGTAACCCAAGGCAATCAGCTCATCCGGCGCCCAGGATGATTTGTGCTCCAGATATGGGGTCTCCCAAGAAACTACCAGCTTGTACGCGCCCACCGGTGTGGTGATGATAATCCATCTTCTGGCAATCCTTTCCATCTCTCTAATTAGCTCCCACCCATCCTGTTTTTCTAAGTGCTCGATAAGCTGCCCGCAGAAGACAATGTCAAAGCTCTTCGGCTTGAAAGGCAGCATCCGCACATCACCTTGCAGGACTTCATCGTATACTTTTTGCCTCTTGCACTCTCTCAGATATGGCAGGTGGATATCCATGCCGACTGCTAACAACCTGTTTGCCCTATTGAAGATACTCATACTGATACCCCGGTTGCAACCGAGATCTAAAATACTCCCATTGCTCTTATCCAGACCACGCTGTATTGTATTGGCAGCAGTAAATGGCAGCCATTTACCGACCTGAAGCGCATACCTATCCAGGAAATCACCGAAAGCCTTGCCCCGTTGCTCGCTGCATCTGCCACTTCGGCCTCTTAGAGCCTTCGTTTTCATCTATTTTCTTCTTCTCCAGAGTGAGTCGGCAATAATCCCTAGTGCCATCACCCCCTGGCTTACCAGCCAGGCAACTCCAACACCGTTAATTCCCATTCGGGGCAGGAGCCAATAGCTTAATCCTAGAGTAGCAACAGCTACGAAGGCTGTCAAGCCTATAATCAGCCTCAGCTTCATTTCCACCCGCTTTATGGCTAAATAGACAGTATTGATAGCCAGGGGGAGAGCGGAGAGGGCGAGGATGCGAAGCAGGGTGGCGGCGCTTTCTGAATAGGAACTGCCGAAAAGGAGGAGAAGCTTATCGGCAAAAGGTAATATCACGATGACCGCCGGTACCAGGGTGAGAAACACCAGCCTCAGGCTTCGCCAGGTATTGAACCCCAACCTTTCTTCATCAGAGGAGCCCTCAGCAAAAAGGGAGGTTGAGATGGCTCCGGGGAGCATGAATAATATGCTAGCGATAGTCCAGGCGATATAGAAGTAGGCATTGAGTTCGGCACCCAGCAGGTTTACCACCATAATAGGGAGAATGTAAACGGGGGCTGCCCAGAGAAGACTACTGATATAGTTGGCAAAGGAGAAGTGCAGCATCTCATTTACTGCCTGCCTCTTGATAGCAAAGGTGGGGTAATAGCCCGGTTGCGCCCTGGGGAGGAACAAAAAGAGGCTGACTACGAGTGCCACCCCTAGCGAGACGCCCCAGGAGGCGAAGATGCCGAAGGAGTGAAAGAAGACTGCCAGCAGGATAGGCAAAGGCAGCTTTAGCAGGTTGAAGATAAGAGTCTTGACTACGATAAAACCAGCACGGCGCTTGGCGACGAAGGTCTGCTCAGTTAGTGTCGACAAAGTCACAGCGATAGTAAAAGCGACAAAGGCAGCCAGGTAGATGGGGTTTTGTCTGATAAAGAGGAGGGTAGGAGACCAGAAGCCCAACCCGGCGACAAAGATAACTGCGGCAAGGATGGAGCTAAAGGCACTGATAGTCAAGCAGGTGTTAATCATGGAGTTGGCGCTCTTACTAGAGCAAGGAAGGAACCTGATGAGTCCGATTCCCAGTCCCAGGTGGGCGAAGCTTGCCAGAAGCATTGTGGCTGAGATAGTGGCTGAAGCCAGCCCTATATCCTCGGCGGCATAGAACCTGGCTACTATTATCCAGAAGACAAAGCCAAGGAGGACACCCACTATGTTAGCTATCATCAGGTAAAGAGCATTCCTATAGAGGGAATCCTGAAAAAGCCTCCTTATCCCCTCTTTAGAAGCGATGACTCCGATGACATCGGAAAATGTCTGTTTGAGCAAGAGAATTAGTTTCATACGATTTAAGCTTTTGTGTTCCCTATGTCGACCCGGGGCCTACTTCACTTCGTGACCAATCTTTCTAACGGCTGGCCTCGTGCTTTAATCCCCGATATATTCAAAAATCTTTACTTCGGAAATCATACCAACATTCGGCTCCATTATGCAGTTTTCGGAGCTGTGAATCAACTTGTAGTGTTTGAGCCCCTCTAAAGGCACCGGGCTGATAAAGGGGTTGGGGCTGACTATTTTGTAGTTGCCCGATTTCTGCTTTGAGGTATAGGCGACGACTTCTTCATAGGTAGCGAAAGACCGAAGGCTGCTGATTTCCTTGTAGCGTACCCCCTCCCGGCTCACCTTCTCTTGATAAGAAATTACGGTGCAGTTACCGGGCGTAACCTTATCTCCGTCAAAATTATAGAGTCTAACCACCAAGGAGCGATAATATTCAGGATAGAAGAGTTGGACAGGTACTAGTCTACCCTCTTGACGCTGATAATAGACATCGCAAAACTCTTCTTCGCTCCTGTCGGCAAAGGTTGCCACAGCGTGGAACTTGGTAGTAGCCGTGGCGCCGTCAATAATTATATACCTTGAGCCAAGCTTGTTTATTATCTCAAAGGAGGAGGCTTCATCCTGGGCAATAAAACAGCGAGCAACCTCGGGAGACCATGATGTACCGGGGTCGTGATTGGGTTGGCGGTGAGCAATGCGAGTTATCCAATGACCATAATCCCACCAAGCCATTACGCCATAGGCAGACTCGGGGTATTTATAGGTTTCCCCTGGCGGGGGTGGTTCATATAGTTCGTAGTAAAAATCAGGGCTGCCAAAGGGCTCTGGAGTATTTTCTTTTAGCCAGGAGAGCGACTCACACCAGGCATCGCTAGGGGCAAAGCGTGCTGCCTTAGCGGTGGCTATTGCCGGTTTAATATTGGGGAAGAAGATAAGGAAAAAGAGAACTATTGCTGCTAGAGCTACATTTATGTGGCTAGTTGTGAGGCTAGTCCCCTTTTTAGCCTTTTTCGGTTTGCCCTTTTTCCTCTTCGCTGCTTTCAATGTTTCCGCAGGCTCGGCTGCCAGCTTCCTGATGCCAGCAAACTCCAAAATTCGCCAAGAGAGGTAGCCAGTGAGCAGAGCTACATTCACGGCAAAGTAGTAACCGAAGCGGCGCTGTCCCAAAGTGGCTGCCAGTATCACCAGGCTCCAAACGATGAACAGGGTCTTGTCAGCCTCACCCCGTTTAATAATAAGATAGATTAATATGCCTAAGGACATGAAGCTGAGGAAAAAGCCAGTGGTGAAATTCTCCCAGGCGACTGAGAGTGAGAAGTTGCCACCGGAGAAAAGTAGGGGACGAACCTCAAGGACAGTAAGCACAAAACCTCCAGGGTTAAAGATGCGAAACTCGCCCAGCATTGATTTGAGCAGGGAGGGGTTAATAACACAAAGGAGTGCCAGTCCAGCCAGACTTAGCCCAATCAAGATCAATGGGTAGTAGGCTGGCTTTATCTTCTTACTTGCCAGCAGCCGGGAAATGCCGCTCAAGACCAGCAGGCTAAGTAAAGCGATTATTAGTGAGGCTAGGCAAACTATCTCCCGGGAAACTGGCAAAAACATCAGCAGGCTAATAAGGAAGGTGGTAACACCAATAAGGCATAGGTAGTCGGTAGATCTGCCCCGCAGGTGGTCAATGGTGAACTGGATTATAAAGTAGACGAAGATGATGAAGACGAAAAGCAGCCCACCTATCCAGGTGAGGATGTAGATTCCCAGAAAAGACCCGGCAAGCAAACTATAAAGGAGGGGTTTGGTGATTGCTGCCCAGTCTCGGCACTTTAGCTGGTTGAAGGTTAATTGTATTTGCCTAGCGGATTTTATAGCCAGAATCAAGAACAGAATGGCTATGGTGCTGAACAGGGTCTCGGCGACATGGTGGTCAGTGAAGCCGAGTATTGACCTCCCCAGAAATTCACCGGGCAGCAAGGCTATTAAGCCAGCCGAGATAACACCAGCCCAGCGATTGAATAACTCTTTGCCGATGAAATAAACCGGGATAACGGTCAGGGCACCTAAAACTGCTGGGAAATAGACACCAACCACATCAACAGTGTGCTGGGTTGGTGAACCCCAGCTGATTAACAAGATAATGCCACTAAGGAGCCAGTCAAAAAAAGGCATGGAAGACCAGCTGCCACCGTGAGGATAGAAAACATAGGGGTCAAAGGAAATACGATGGGGAAAGTTGTAGACAAGGTTGTCAACCAATCTCATATGGTAGTAGGCATCAACGCCGGTAAACTTTATCCAGTCGCCGACAAAGACCTGGTCATAGGGAAGGTACACCCTAAGGTACAGGGCAATTCCGAAGAATACAGCTAATATTATGCTGACAAGAAGTTGGGGCGAAAATTTGCGCTGGCTCATATCACGCACTCTTTTTGGGCTTGGGCCGTTGGGCGGATTATACCATTGCTTTTATGACTCTGCAAGGCTTTGCTGCATCTGCGGTAGATAGGCCAGAGGCCTTGAATATTGGTAAGTGACGCATTGTCTCATCCGGGAAGCTTTAGAGGAATATTTGTCCTTAATGTATAATGTCAGCAACTAGGTGGCTCTGACCGAGAAAATTACTCGACTCGGCCATATTTGATGTAGGCTTAGGTTTTCCCCTACTCTCTTGCGCACTAGTGCCAGGGCAAATCAGACGAGTATCATTGCTCCGATCAACTCTGGTACGCATACCTTGGAGGCTGCCTGCAGAGGATAAAGCATATTTAGTATCCAGACAGTGAGGTCTACCCTCTGGAAGGCGAAGCCATGAAGCGGCCAGAATACAACCTGAGGAGTACAGCACCATTTGGTCAGGAATGAAACGTGTGAAGGTACCGAATGAAAAGACGAGGAGCCAGGTTTTACTATAGAGACGACGGGGACAAAGTCCAGCTGTAGTGTAGGAGTCTAGCAATGGATATCCAGCGGAAGCAAGCCTATGCGCAAGAGCCTTACGTCTATGGGAATCTATAGGAATGGGGGCAATCCTACCTCCCATGTCCCCCTCGCCTTGTGAAGAGAAGAATTAATTTGGAGACGCCCCCCAGAGCTTTGCCGAAGAGGCTTTGCCTGAATTCTGCCTGGTTGAATACCGACATCTGCCTTGTACTTGCTCTTCAGATGATAATCCAAAAGACCTGACCTGGAAGGACAAGCGTGATGTAACAGAGAAGTTAAATTGACCGTTTGGTGCCATTACACTAAAATGGGAACAAAACAGAGGAGGTACAATGAAAAAGGGCTTAATGGAAGTGCTAGCCTGTCCTATATGCAAAGGGGACCTCCAACTAAAGGTTTGCCAAGAAGATGAAGAAGAAGTAATCACAGGGGTACTTTACTGTCAGAAGTGCTCCCAGCGTTATTCCATCGAGGAGGGAATCCCTAATTTATTGCCGCCCAAGCTGGGCGTTTAGCACTACGGGCAGCATCACTGAAGATACTTATTACTGTCTTGTTGACCTACTGGCTGTTTATTTCAGTTGTCAATCCATACCAGAATGCATGTCCTATCTTCCCGGTAAGGGTTGGCTGAAGAAGCTTGTTCATGTAACAAGAGCCCAAGAATGTGTAGCTGGGTCACAAACGCTTGTTATGTGTGATTGGTCACAGTTTATCCGAAAGATTGTGGCAATATGGCAGATTGGGTGCAAAATTACCGCGAATCTTAACTGTGTGTTTTAATATTCCGCTGCTATGATTATCGTAAAGAAGGAGGTGTTATAGAGATGTGGAGAAGGAGGAAGTTCATTATTATCGGGCTTCTGGTTGCCATCGTGCTGGCCGGCAGCATCGCCGGGGTGGCCTTTGCCCAGTCGGGGCCTTGGGCTACATCGGGTAACGTAACTCCCCTACTGGACAGGGTTGCCGCGATCCTGAAGATTGACCCGCAAACGCGCTGAAAAGCGCCGTCACCCAGGCCCAGCAGCAGATGCGTGACGAACAACTGGACAACTCCCTAAAGAACCAGGTTGCCCAGGGTAAGATCACCCAGAAGCAGGCTGACGACTACAAGGCGTGGTTGAAGTCAAAGCCGAATGTGCGGCTACCCGGTGGTATTCAGCCCTTCGGTATGCGGCGCTTTCCGGGTGGCAGGGGAGGGATGATGGGTGGGTGGGGTGGACGTAACTTCCCGGGCAAGCCAGCTCCGGTAACGCCTGGCACTACGCCTCAATAGACTGATTGACGTCCACCAGGTAATGGAAGACGGCTTAATCTTGAGACTGGCGAACGGGAATGTTGAATGAGGTGGGCTAACCCTCAGCTCTTATTCTCCACCTGATGGATACGGCCGCAATGCGGGCACCTGACGGTGGCTTCCTTGAAGTTGGGCGGCACCCTCCGTTAGAAAGCCAGATGCTCTTCACAGAGCTCGAGTAGAAGCCCTGCGTGAAAGGAAGACGTTGGGTGAGTGGATTGAGGAGGCAATCGACGAGAAGATCAAAAGAAGGAGTGAAATAGGAAGAGACCTGCGTCAGAAAAGGAAATCAGTGTCGAAGCTATACCCAAGATGGGCGGGCTCTGCCAGGGGAAACTGGGGTAGGGCTTTCGACTCCCTTTATCCTTCCCCCCGTGTGGTACCTCAGCCGCAATCGGGCAAGTGGCAGGGCCCGCCTGCCAATATCAACGGTAGTAAGTATTTTTGCATAAGGCATTGACAAAACGGTAAACAGTGTTATATTATATTGTCTATGCGACACCAAATCTATTTTAAAGGAGGTGATGTGATGGCTCTAGCCCGCAAGGGAGACGAGTTTTGAACTCGATAATTTAAGGCTTTTGACCCTACTAATCTCCGCAAAAGAGAGGTTAAGTGGTTTTTTGTCTTTATTTGTGGAGGTTAACCATATCCAATAAGGAGGAAATCTAAAAGTCGATGAAAAAGAGTTTTACGAGAATCTGGGGGGTAGGCTTAGTCCTGGTAATGCTGGGCAGCCTGCTCTTCAGCGTGGTCCCCGTGGCCGCCGATGAGCTGGCCTGGGGTAGCTACAGTCTGCCCAGCACGACCAGCAATATCCTGGTAACTACGGCCGGCCTCGATATCCTGGATGTCGCCGTCGGCGGTGATGGCAACACGATATATGTTGCTACCGCCGCGGTGGACAACAGAGTCTACAAGTCAACCGATGGTGGCAAGACCTTCGGTACGGTCGGCACCACCAACCTGCCGAACCCGGCAAACCTGATTGCGGTTGCACCAGATAGCTCCGACATAGTTGTGGTTGCCGGCGGTACCTCGAACCTTACTATCGCAGTCTCCACGAACGCTGGTTCAACCTGGAGCACCATCAGCCCTGTGACTGACAATGTCACTACCGCGACAACTGTGTTTGATGTCGCGATTTCTGCCCTTTCAGGCAGTTCCCGCATGATTGGTGTTGCTTCTGCGGCTGGTGCGAATAACAACCCCAGCCTCTTCTACTTCAACCTGGGTGCCGCAGTACCAGCATGGACTGAAGCCGTTCGGAATGCTAGCTGGGATGCTGGCAACGGTGTCGGTCAGGGTTTCGCGACGGGCACGGACCCTTCAAACTGGGCTGAGATTGACAGCATCCAAGCAATTGCCTTCTCGCCCTACTTCGCTTCCGACCAGACGGCGGTAGTCGTCTCCAATACTATATCTACCGGCTCTGACAACATCACCGGTACTATGGCTTTCCACATCCTGAGCTTCAACCAGAAGAAGTGGAACAGCACTGCCGGCTTCACCGGTTACCCATACAGCATCAAGTCCGCTTCTGCAGTTAATATCGCTTTCACCGTCAATAATGCAGACATCTCCCTTGACCCGTCCTACCTGGGCGGCGATGATTCCCTGCGCGTCGCCTTCGTGGGTGCGTCTATCACTTCGCCGGCGTTAACTGAAATAGGTGGCATCTTCCGTCTAAAGGACACCTCAGTCAAGGCGCTGCTGGAGGCCACCGGCATCAAGTCCGTCGCCTGGAACGGTGTCAACCTGGTGGCCGGTCCCACCGCAAGCAACACGGTGAAATACAGCGCTGATGCTCTGGCAACCTCACCCTCCGTTAGCAGCGCCAGCGTTCTCAAGCGACCCGGTCTCGATGCGACCAACACTAACGCGGTCGTCCGCTGGGCGGGCGCCAACGTTGTCGGCGCCACTTCCGGTACTGGTAGCGCCTTCGCCATCTCTACGGACAACGGCAAGACCTTCAACGATGTCAGCCTCATTGACGCCACTCTAACCGCCCTTGAGGACCTCCTGGTTGCTCCGGATGGCAGTAAAGTCTACTTCCTCAGCAACGATGCTGCCAGGACCAGCCTCTGGGTCAAGACTGACAGATGGTGGAGAGTCTGGCAAGCCAACAATGTTGCCGGCTACATCATCCGCGGCGCGCCGGACAACAAGGACCTCCTCTACATCGCCGACCAGGGTGCTGCCACCGCCATGTGGTTCACCGATAGCGGCGGCCTGTCCAAGTGGTTCCCGCGCTCCAGCCGCTACAATATTCAGGACCTCGCGGTGGAGAGCGCTGACGTCGCCTACGTCGCCGAAAACGGTACTGGCAGCGTCAGCAAGACCACCAACAAGGGCTTCACCTGGGGCGATTCCAAGAGCGCTTCCCTTGGTCTGGGTACCTGCTACTCCATCACCGTCATCGCCAAGGACAAAGTGCTCGTCGGCAGCACTCTCGGTTACGTGTCCTATTCGGCTGATGGCAACGCCAACTGGACCAAGCTTGACAGTCAGCTGTCGCAGGCTGACCCGGTTGTCGTGACTGCCAGCAGCCTCGATAGCGGCGGCTACGTCTACGCTGCTACCACCGACCCAGGCACCCAGTTAGCCAAAGTCGAGCGCTGGACAATCGGTACCAGCACTTCCTGGAAAGACCTCGCTGCACCAGGTTTACCCTATTATCTGACTGCAGCTCCAACTGTTGCTGTCGCCGAAATGCAAGTGAGCGGTATTGCGCTGGCTGAGGGCGTGCTCTATGTCTTGGCATTCGATAACAATGTCACTGACAACACGACTCCGGCAGATGCCATTAACAGCGGCGTTCTGCGCACCATCGGTCCGACCGGCACTGCGCCGACCTGGAGCACTGCTGCCCTCGCCACTAACGTCCTAGCCAACCTGGCTCCGTCAGCGCTGAGGATCAGCCTGGGTTCCACCACGCTGTGGGCAGCAGACGTAACTGGTAAAAAAGTCTATTCCTACCAGGATACGCTGACCATGGCCAAGGTAGTCCTCGCTGGACCCGCGGATGCGGCAGCCGTCAAGGTTAACCCCATCAGCGGTAACGTCTACACGGTGGCCTTCTCCTGGAACCGTCCGTATGCCGCCACCGGCGTTGCCGCCCAGTACGACCTCCGGGTGGCTGAGGACTCCGGCTTCACCGTGACGATTCATTCCGCTACATATCCTGCTGCGGCAACCACCGACGCAGTGATATCTGCTGCCCCGACTCTCACTCTCAATCCGGGCACGAAGTACTACTGGAGAGTCCGGGTCAGTAACAACGCGCCGGTCCAGAGCAACTATTCGGATACCCGCAGCTTCACCTTCGAAGAAGCCAAGGTTACACCGCCGGTAGTAGTAACCATTCCCCCGGCGGCACCGGCTCCGGTCATCAATCTGCCCGCGCCAATAATCAATCTCCCGGCGCCACAGCAGATTGTCATCCCGCCGCCGCAGCAGATAGTTATCCCGCCGGCCCCGGCGCCACCCGCTCCGATTGCTCCGGCCTACATCTGGGCAGTCGTCATCATCGGTGCGGTACTGGTGATTGCGGTCATCGTCCTGATTGTCAGAACCAGACGGCCTGTCTAGTCCTGACCTGAAGGGTTCACCCAGAAGGGTTCTCCCTGAAGGGTAACTCCGGAGAGCCCCGACATTGTCGGGGCTCTCTGTATTAACATAGCCTTTATCTTGTCCTAATGATGGGGTCCACCTCAATTAAGGGGGAGCGGTGATGGCACTAGTAAGTGCTGAAAGTGTCGATAAGGTTGCTGAGCTACGCTGGCAGAACCCGCGGATGCGCGCCAGTGCGATAGCTAGGCAGGTCGGGGTCTCGCGGGAGCGGGTAAGGCAAATCCTTGTGCAACTAAGATTACCGACACGATTCCCTATCCAGTCTAAACTCTGCCGCAACTGTAGCGTTAAGATTCCCAGAAAAAATGTCTCCGACCTTTGTAGGAAATGCCGGCAGGAGGAGGTGACTCTCATCTGCGATGAATGTGGCCAGCAATACAGTGTGCTTCGTTCTAGGGAAAAGGCTAAGCAGAAGAGGGGTCATAAGCACAGGTTCTGCAGTCGCGAGTGTGTTGGCAAGTGGACTGGAAAGCATTATGGACGAGGTGTGAGGACGCGGAAGCTTGACTGGGACAGGGTGCGCGGTCTTCGCGAGTTAGGCTATTCCCAGAGCCAGATAGCGCAGGAGGTAGGAATATCTACATCGTATGTCAGCAAATTGGTCAAGAAGCTTGGTCTTGCTCGGTGTCGGAGAGGCTCGGTCAGGAAGCATGACTGGGGAGAGGTGGGGCGTCTCCGTGGTTTGGGTTATACTTACCGGCAAATCACGCGAGTTCTGGGGGTGCCAGAACAGACTGTTGGTTGGATACTCCGACGGCTGGGCCTAACTCGAAAGACAACCAGGGGAATACTTGATTACGAGAACTATCGCTTTGCCACCATGAACCCCGGAGCCAGAATTGAGGCTATCACCAAAGGCTCCCTTTACCTCTCGAACGACGGCAGTTACACTTGCTTTGCCGGCTTTAAGCTAGTTTTCTGGGGTAAGGAAGAAAAGCGCCGACGTCTCAAGTTTCGCTGCCCAGCAGCTTTAGGCAAGTGTCACTGCCTGTTTCGCTCTAGCTGCTCCCTCTCCTCCTATGGGAGAACCTTCTACATCCCGATGAACCCCCCTTCTGAACCATCGCCAGCTTCTTGACAGAAGCCTTGCACGACCTCATCGGCTGATGTAAGATAGGCGCAGGTTATGGCCCAGCTCCATATAATCGGGTTCGATACCACGTCTATCTGGGAAAAATCACCGGTACTCGCCGAACTGCGACAGCGAGACCCTCTCAAAAGTGAATGCGGGGATTGCCAGTATAAACTCACCTGTTCTGGATGCCGGGGGAGGGCCTATGAGGAAACTAGGGACATGATGGCGACCGACCCAGGATGCTGGCTCAAAACCGGATTAGCTATGGAAAGCCGGTACCAATATGAAAGAGGCACACCGGACTGAACGATAGCTTGATGTGTGATTGGGCAAAAAAGGGGAGCGGTTTTCCCGCTCCCCGGTAGTATAGTACCGTCTAATCATTAGTATATTACTTAAAGTCAAACAATGCTGGCTGCTCGGCCGCTCGTTCCCTCTTTCCGTGGAAGAAGAGACCCTACACTAATTTTCGGGGAGGGTTACTCTGCAGCGTGAACGCAGCCTACACTACATTACCCCTGCGTCGTAAGCGGGTTCTGCCCCTGTCCGACCGACAAGGTAACCCACACGGCAAAGGGGGCTCCATATGTTAGAGGAACTGCTTTTAGACCAGGACCGCGTTGCCGGATTTTCCCTCTCCGAGGATGACTACTGTGTGTACGTCTGTCGCTGCGGCCAGTGGGTGGTGGTCTTTTCCAGCTCAGGCATGACCAGAGAGAGCCTGCGGGATTTCCTCGACTCATCCAGACTCAGCTCAGACGGCACTGTAGAAGGCGAGGAAACCTAATGGTCCTCAAAATCATCGCCGGGGTGAAGGAGATAAATCCCCAGCCAGTCGTCGCTTCAGATACGACGATTATCCCCAGAGATCATCGGGGATTAGATACGATGATTTTCCCCCGTGGACAATCCCTGAAATCGCTTGTGGATACAAATTAGATACGCCGGGGGATACATTGGGGATACACTGGGGGAACTGGTATTGACATCACCGACGTAAGTCATGGAGATGCAAAGAATCTTGGAGGATGTGTTGGGGTCAAAGACGTTCTGTGTGAAGAGAAGTTGCCTTTTCAATCCAATTCCCCCTCACTCATAATTTTCCCTCCCTATTTATCGGGGACAGCCCTCAGGGGTCTATGGTGGTGAGGGCCTAAGGCCTTATTAAGTTTTTCGTCTCTCTCAATCTTCTCTAGGATTGCCTCTCCCAGCCACCGGCCCATGGTCTTCTTCTGAATGACAGCAGCAACCCGGGCTTGGTGGAGAATATCAGGGTCTACTCTGACGGTGGTGTTTGGTGTTATACCCGTCTTTGGTCTACCTATTCGTTTTTCCATAGTTCTATTGTAATAGCTGTAATACTAAAAGTCAAGGGGTGGTTGATTTGGGTGTCAAAAACCACCTTCTTTGGGCCTTTCTCTGAGCATCAAAGATACAACAGCGTAGTATCTGCTGCCTCTCTCTTTCGCCTGTCAGCCCGTTCGTCCTCTAGCCTCAAAGAGGGGGGCCACCCATGTCTGAGTTCAATAGCTACTACGGATTCCTCGATAAATCACCCCAGGGCCTGAGATTGTCCACACCACACTGGTGTTACCATCTCCAGTGTACTAGAAAAGGGTTATTGGCAGAGTCCATGGGACGTCTCCTTCATGGATGTGTTGAAGCTGACGGTTGGGGAATTCCACGGGGATGGTTCATGGAAAGTCGTTTGGCGGGAGAGGCGTAGGTATTGTAAGGGGGATAGCCTCACAAAGGGTGGACAAGCCATTCCCAAGGCCTCCCCACTCACCACTTGGTGAAGCTAAATCGAATGAAGCTAAATGAAGACAAGCGGTGAAGCTG
>Ga0315296_10002838_pt1 | contig 14645 bp, 13 predicted proteins | sample YL17G14_18_MG_FD_203921 | JGI IMG/M metagenome (GOLD analysis project Ga0315296, IMG submission 203921) | Sediment microbial communities from Yellowstone Lake, YNP, Wyoming, USA - YL17G14_18 | ecosystem: Environmental > Aquatic > Freshwater > Lake > Sediment | place: USA: Wyoming | collected... | reverse complement strand
CAATGGACAGTGCAGGACGAATGAGTCACTTTTTTCTTCGAGTCTTTCTCAGCAGACGTTTCTTAGGAAGTCTGGGTTTTCGAACCCTCTGAGCATCACTCACACCCAAACACTATTCACCACAATACACAACTACAATTCAACACCTAGATAAGCAGTTGCACTGGACACGAAACAAGTGAAAAGTTCTGATGCCCACGGCTGAGCTTTGGAAGTCTCGGAGGGCCGGGGCCGGGATTTGAACCCGGGCGCTAGGCTCCACAGGCTTGGCGGGCAAGGCGATCTGGAGCGCTTGCTCTCCGCTTTCTCTGACTTCTGCCGGGTTGACCTCAGCCTGGCTGAATCCACCGTGAAAGGATACAAGAGAAAGATGAGACAATTCTTCAAAGCTGTCAACAAGCCTGCAGAGAGCGTGACGGCTGAGGACGTCAGGAGCTATCTGAAGCCTCTCGCTGATGGAAACGCGAACAGCTACGGGAATGCGTTGAAGCCGCTGAAGGCGTTCTTCAGGGGCCTCATGAAAATGCCCATGATCGTAGAGAGCTTCAAGTTCAGGAAGATCGCCTTGGCACCCGTAGTCATTCCATCAAGGGAGCAGCTGCAGAAGTTCTTTGAGACGCTGAGAACCCCTATAGCGCGAGCTTTGTTCTTGATGTACGCCTCTTCTGGCCTGCGGAAAATGGAGCTGCTGTCACTCAAGAAAGAGGACATCGACATGGAGAACAGGATGATAATCCCGAAGAACCACAGCGGCGAGACCAAGAAGTCATGGGTCGCCTTCTTCAACCAAGAGGCCGAGGCTGCGCTGAAGGAGTACATGACGACCAGGAAAGACACCAGTCCGAAGCTCTTCAGGATCTCGCCACAGAACTTTATAGACATCTGGAAATACGCAAGCCAAGAAAGCAGAGTGAAAGTCACACCTCAAGTATTGCGCGAATGGTTCTGCGACGAGATGGGCAGACGGGGAGTACCAGATCGCTATGTTGATGCCTTTTGCGGAAGAGTCCCCAATTCGGTGCTGGCAAAAAGGTACAGCGACTATGCGCCTGAAAAGTTGAAGCAAGTCTACTGCACAAATATGTTGAAGATTTCTAGTTAGTTTAACTTTCTGATTGACATTAGCGCGCTTTTCAGCTTGGTACAGTTGATGGAACTCTCATCACGCTGAAAATTGTCGCGCGCTCTTTTTCTGTTTTCTTATGAAGGATATGGAACTTTCTTCTAGTAGTTGTTCAGGCAAGACTTTAATCTAATGAACCATGAGTGTATGAGAGAGGGGAAAGAAAAATGAGGAGAATAGTTTCTGGAATTCTGCTCACCATGCTGTTGACGAGCATGCTGACTTTGCCTTTCAACATTCAGACAGCAAAAGCTGAGCCCGGAACCATATACATTAGGGCTGATGGAAGCATCGACCCGCCAACAGCACCAATTCAGCGAAATGGAGGCATCTACACTTTAACGGATAACATCTACGATTCAATTGTTGTGCAAAGAAGCAACATAATAATTGACGGAGCAGGATACACGGTTCAGGGATCTGGAAGCGTAGAAGGATTTGTCATAGTTGGCGTGGATAATGTGACGATTAAAAATACAAACATTAAGGGTTTTCGTCACGGAGTCCACATCGAATTGTCGTCTTTTAATACTGTTTGCGGGAACAAAATAACAAACTGCGATGCTGGCATCGTTCTTCATAAAACCTCAAACTACAACAACATTTCTGGAAACAACATAATAGCAAACATCGATGGCATTGAACTCGTTTTGTATCCAACTAATAACAGCATCTCCGGAAATGCAATAATAGCAAACCAGGGAGCTGGCATCTTGCTCAGTTCTTGTTCTAATAATATCGTTTCTGGAAACTACATAGCAAACAACAACATGTATGGCATCTATCTCTATGGCTCTTCAAACAACATTATTTTTCACAACAACTTCATAAACAACACACTACAAGGATATCTTTACTATTCGTACAGCAACATTTGGGATGATAGTTATCCTTCTGGCGGCAACTACTGGAGCGACTATGCTGGAGTTGATGCAAATGGTGATGGCATAGGCGACACGCCATACATCATAGATGCTGACAATAGAGACCGTTATCCACTCGTAAGACCATGGACACCAACACCTCCAGCTCCGGACTTCTCAATCACGGCTTCTCTAAATTCGTTATCCATTCAGCAAGGCAGCTCAGACACATCAACGATAACCCTGACTTCAATGAACAGCTTTAATCAGCCCGTTCAACTAACCGTTTCTGGAGCACCTTCAGGGGTCACGGCAACATTTAGTCCTCAACAGGTTACGCCACCAGCAGGTGGTTCAACAACCTCCACCTTAGCAGTCTCTGTTGGCACATCGGCAACACTTGGAAGCTACACCTTAACCGTGACTGGAAACAGCGGTGCCCTAACCCACAGCACATATATCTCCTTAGAAATCACGTCCGCACCGACAAGTGAACAACCGCAGTTAAGAGCACCTTGGGTAGGTATTGCCAGAGTCACTCAAGGAAATAATGGGGGGACGAGTCATTATGACCACGGCACTTGGGATAATACCTACGCAATAGATGTCGCCCTGCCCGTTGATAGCGATGTTCTCGCACCTTACGATGGGACTGTAAAATATGTTGATAATGATCCAAACGGGGCTGGAGGGAAGGAGTTAGCATTAGAGCACACTGGCCCGACTGGAAAGAAATTCATTACCGTCTACCTCCATCTTGATGGTATACTCGTGACGGATGGGGACCTTGTAAAGCAAGGTCAAGTTGTGGCTAAGAGTGGGGCTACAGGCATTGTAACGGGTCCGCATCTGCATTTTCACCTGTGGAGACCTAAGGGAAGCGAACCAGAATGGGCTTTCGATTCCCACACCATGCCAATCGAGCGTTTAGTTATGAAGCAGGTCGGGGTCGATAGTGATTTTAGAGAATATGATGCCAGAAAAGGTGAATTAGATAACAATGGGATTGCAGGAAAAGTCTTTGAATCCAACGCGCGCGCTTACTGTTTCGTTCCATACAAAATCAAGGTCATGTTCGCCGCCAATGACGTACGCGAAATGGTCTTAGATGAATACTTGAAAGGAGTTGTTTCTGCAGAAATGAGCTCGGGCTGGCCAATTCAGGCTCTGAAAGCGCAGGCTGTAGCTGCTCGTACCGTTGCTGTAAGGACTACTCAGCATAACCATGTAACAGAAGATGTCTGCACTAACCCGGCGCATTGCCAAGCTTGGAAACCTCCACCGTATAATCAGGACATTGAGAACGCAGTCAGCCAAACACATAATGAAGTAATCACGTATCATGGTTGGATCCTCAAAAATGCTATGTTTTTCGCTTGGTGCAATGGACACACTATCGATTCCGAGGATCGTTTTCCCGATTCCAAGCCTTATCTTAGAGGGGTTAGCTGCAATGGCGAGAAGTGTAAGCAATATCGCTCATTGTATAATCCTGAGAAGTGCCCCTATCTAACATATGGAAACGACATTTCAAAGTGTGACTGCAAACCTTTTGATGAACATGATCCAGGAACAGGCGGATACTGTGGACACCGTGTTGGCATGTGTCAAGAAGGGGCCAAAACCATGGCTCAGAACGGCTATGGTTATGTTGACATTATCAAGCATTACTATACGGATGTTGATGTTCTCACCGCAGTTACCGCTGAAAGAAGAATCGTGGCGAAACTGCAGAGCCCTGGTGAATTGAGCATACTTGATTCACAAAACCGAGTCACGGGTCTTTTGAATGGATCAATAAGAAGTGAGATTCCCAACTCAGAATATGATGAGGCTAACGAATTAGTCACAATATTCCTTTCCAATGATCAATATAGGTTCATAGTTGCTGGCACTGATTTAGGATCATATGGATTGATTGTGGCCAATGCCACAGAACAGGGAACCACAGTCTTTGAATCAAACAGCATTCCTATCAAGGCTAATGCGATACACCAATACACTATTGATTGGGATGCTCTTTCTCGGGGCGAGGAAGGCGTCACTGTTGAAGTAGATCTAGATGGTGATGGTGTGCCTGAGCACACTTTCACTTCGGGCGTTGAGCTTACTCAAAATGATTTCATGACCGTGTTATGCGATGTTGACGCTGACGGAAAAGTTGACATACGCGACATAGGTTTGGCGGCCAGAGCTTTCGGCACGTCATATGGAGATGTTCGGTGGAATCCGATGCCTGACATAAACGCTGACAATCATGTAGACCTAAGAGACATAGCCCAGATAGCCAGACACTTCGGCCAACACTACCCGTAACAGCGCGTGCGACAACCAAATGGGAACTCCATCGTGAAGAAATAGAGGTGACGGATGATATCAGGAAAGGAAACGGACAATCGTGCAAAACAAGAAGCTCCAAGAGACTTCAAGCACTTGGCGATCCACGTTCTTGTTCAAAGGGGACTTCTTGTTTTCAATAACATTGCAGCAAAAGACACCGTTGACCTTATCGTAGGAATACCTAAGAATGGTGAACTGAGGACTGCAGGCATCAGAATCAAGACCAGTTCTCTTCAAAAAAGAGAAGGAAGGCGGTTTCCGTATTTCTATTTCTCGGAGGACGACGCGGAATATGCAGTACTAAAGACTCCGTTCTTCTACGTTTTTTGTTTGGAGAAAAAGAAGACAACCGAAGACACACTGATAGCTGAGCCCACTTTCATCGTGATATCGACCTCCGACCTAGCAAAGAAGACCAAGAGTTTCAATAACGGAAACTACGGTGTTGACATCTCAGAGAATCAGCTGAGTCCAAAATCCAAACGCAGCTGGGCGAAATTCATCAAAAACTTCGACCAGATTAAAAAAGCTCTTGAAGACGCAAGCTAGGGGCACTCTTCAAGGTTGCACATCTACACGCGGTTGACAACGAAAAGTATCGAGCCTCGGGGAAAAAGGCGGACTTGCGGGCCCATCCCTAGCTTTTTCCCTCAGCAATTTTCCGTTTATGCGCCTAGGCACGTGGGCGCACTTTGAGGTCAGGGGATAGGGAGGTTTGTTCTCCTCTCAGGACACGACTTTGGGGCGGGATCTCAGGGGGCCCAGGTGAAAGCGGGGGCCCAGAACCGCGTCCAGAGAGTACAACAAAGGGGACCGTTCTGGGCTTTTTCCCTCGCGCGCGCTAAAAGGGTCGTTGAAGTATGGGATAGATGGCTATTGACTGCTGATTTTCAAGGCTTTCGCGATCCAGATCTAGATTCCTTTTCAACGTGTAGTTCTTCTGCAAAATAGTCGAAGACTTCTCTAAGCTTCCCACGCGCCAATTTTCTATATCTTTTTATGTATTTGCTCAGAACAAAGTATTATAGGCATTATAGGATAGAAACGAATGGAACCTAGACCCCCAATACCTGAACCCCTCAGAAGGAAAATACTCGTTGAGGCAGGTCACAGGTGCGCAATTCCTACTTGCAGATTTCCAACAGTTGAGATTGCTCATATTATCCCCTATGGCCAGGTGAAAACTCATGAGTATGAAAATCTGATAGCCTTGTGCCCTAACTGTCATGACAGGGCGGACAAGGGGGAAATTGACCGAAAATCACTAAGAATATACAAACGAATATTGCAGAGACTCACCGACAGATATGAACGATTTGAGTTAAATGTTCTAAATGAGCTCATTTCGAAAAGAACAGTAGTCATGGCGGGCAATATGGTGCTTCTGATTAAGAACCTCTTAGATGAGGGACTGGTGAGTTTGACTAGTGGCGGTGTCATTGCCGAAGGTATTCCAATAAACGTTCATGTACTTCTGACTGATAAAGGTCAAGAATTTGTCGAAGAATGGATAAGCGCAAATGAGGGTTTAACCTACTGAACTGACTTCAAATAGTACTTCGGGAGGAAGAATTTCATCAACAAAGACGCTCTCATCGAAAAAATATATGATAAGCCAATAAAAGACTGTATGATTAACGCAAAAGACTCAATTGCAAATAATGAATTGGAAAAAGCCTCACAAAAAATGTTTGAGGCATTAGGTGCGTTCAAATTTTTCTTTTTTGGTTACTTCGCTGATTTCAGAACTCAAGATATGGAATTCAAAAAATCGGGTTCTAAAGTCGACTTGGCGAATCTTTTTGCTGACCTAGCTTTGAAGATCATTTTCGGTAACGATGAAAAAGCGATCAAACTTCTTTTTAGTATAGGTTCAAAATTCGAGACAAACGAGGGGGTCTTAATCACCAAGAGCAATTATCCCGTACCGAAGTTCAATGATAAGGAAGTAGCTACCAACAGTTTCAATGAAATTCTACGCATAATTGTGGAATATCAAGATAAAGTGCCACGGTTGATTTGGAGGTAGAACTTAGGGTCAGTGGCGCGCGCTAATGGCCATCACGCACACGCTTGTTTGAATCGTTTCATTATGTGGTAACACAAGAAAAAGTTCGGTTGTTACTCATTAGAAGTGAGACTCAAGAAAAGAGATTATAGTACGCTTGCCCTAAGTCTCATCCATGGCTGCCAAAAAAGCAAGGGACGAAGCTGCACAAGATTTTCTCTCAAAGTCAAGCGAAGACCTTGAATCTGCAAAACTGTTGTATGACCACAAGCAATTTGCCAACTCCCTCTATCACCTGCAACAAAGCGGTGAGAAACTAGCCAAGGCCCAGTGGCTTTTGATCGGAATCCTCACACCAAATAAAGCAAGAGAAGATCGCACTTTAAAGTATGTGCTGGGTTTTCAACCGAAAGAACCGAAGGACTATGGGCACAGGATCGTGCCACACCTCGTTTCAGACCTCGACAATATGCTTCCATCGATGCAAGAACTAATCGAGTTTATTGAGAACAGCGAGTTGGGACCAAGGGTTGCAGAATTTCTCGTTGCCTTTCACAGAAGCAGAAAAAGCGTTAAAAAACTCAAGAAAAAACCATTCAGCCCTGTTGGATCAGCAGAGCAGCTTGAAAAAGAAGTCAAAGCAGCTAATGCAGTTCTGGACTCTCTAGATCAGACTATGGAGAAAATGAAGGAAGATCTAGACAAACTTGACATGACAGAGATTGTACAGGCTGCAAAAGGTCTCGTGTGGAAACTAGGCTTCAAACTAGACGCCACCCAACCGTTACCTGAACTTCCATCTTTGGACGGACTCAAATCTGGAATTGTGCGAATGTTCAGAGCCAGCGTGCTTGCAGTTCTGTCATCAGCAATGGCCTCACTCCTAGACCCACTAGAATCAAACACACGATACCCAGGCTCACAGCGTAGCATATTCGATGAGAACCATCCATACATCAAAAACTTCATGAGGCTACATGATGTCATCGCTCGCATCCTCCAAAAGAGCCTTCCAGAAGGGGTCAAGGGCGATCTGAAACCAAAAAGTGAAGAGTAGGCAAGGAAATGAACAATAAAGAAACAGAATGGACCGATTTCTTCAACAAAGTGTTTGCTGAAGTCCGAAGGCGGATTTTTGAGCGGTATCCACTTGAAAAGGACGGAAGCGGATCTCCAGAAACGCTCGCGATCAGAGACGCTGCGGCCAAGTTACCCTGTCCCGTGAGAATCGCTGAGATCAGAGTCGATACAGAAAAACACAAGCACATCGACGACCCGGTTTGCCAGATCATCCGATACGATTTCTTAAAGCTGGGAACCCAACCGCAGACTGTTGAGTATTGTGGTCTTGTGGATTCAAGAGATTCTGAAGAGCTGCAAAAACTGCTGGTGGCAAGGTTTGATTTGAAAGAAACATTGTTTGACGATTTCAACAAAGATTTCAGAACGACAGGCTGGTATGAGGGTGAAGTAGGCACTTACACTCAATTCCCCCTCTATAACATCAAAGCAGACTTGCAACGATTCATTTTTGATTTTCTGACATTTCCCTTCCCTCTCATCACTGAGAGAACATGCTGGAAGGCTACCAAGCACATTGACTGGACTTCAAAATTCGGCCTTCAGCCTGATCCCATATCGACCATGGAAGTGTTGACAAAAATCGACAAGGTAGTGGATGCCTTCGAATCATATTCCGGGCCCGAGGGCATAGAAAAACTGCAACAAGAGATTTGTCGCATTCAACTCATCCCAAGCGTTCCCAACAGCGTCAAGAAAGTCTTCCAAGAAGCCAAAGACCTTCATACATACGGATTCTTCCGATACAGCTTTTTTGCAGTCGCACAACACTACGCCTATCTCGCGTTAGAATCTGCCATCAAAAACAGGTATTACCAATCCTTCGGCAAAGAGAACACGCTACAGTACAAGAAGGAAGAACCCGTGAAAATCGGAGCCATAGACCATCAGACAATAATGGACCTGTGTAGAAGAATGAAATGGAAGATCCGCAAACTGCAGATCAACGGAGAAAAGTTTGCCTATGATCCAAGAGAACTTCTCGATTGGCTTGTCAGCGAGAAAATCATCAACGAGTGGGAAAGAAAACAGTGCAACAAAGGAATCCTGCTAAGAAACATCATGTCACATCCCACTCGCGCTTTCGTTTTCCCTCCCAGCTACAGCATGAAAGCTCTTGAGTTTGTGGCAGACTTCATCAACAGGCTTTATTCATCGTCTCCCCATCAAGCGGACGACTCCAGACCTGTATTCCCGTTAGATCTTACTCCATCACGAGTCTAGTTGATCGTCAGGCATGGTTGGCGCGCGTTATAGATTCCTTTTCACTGAAGACTCAACAGAGCCCTGAAAATCGGTCAGGTTTGTTTTCCTCTCTGGACAAGGTTTTGGGGGGCGAATTCAAAACTCGAAAATGAAAACGGGAGCCCGAAACCGTGTCCCACAAGTCTTACTACGGCCAGAAGAAGGTCGGGCGACGATTGATGCGCGCGCTTTGACTTTTGTTTTGTTTATGAAAAAAGAAAAAAGGGAATAGGATGTTTTATCGCGGTTTCCACAAGCGCACTCGCACGTAGTTCCAGTAGGTGTCTGTTGCTCCCCTGTAAAGCGTAACCGTGTTCGCCGAAGAATCTATCCAAGCCAAACCAGACTCAACACCGCCAACGTTGCCAGAAGCGTCAGTCTTTATCAGCCAAGCATCATTGCTACCAGCTCCAAAAGACTGTGTGCCGCCTGCTAGTGCGTATCCTCCGTCAACAGTCTGCATCAAAGCATACGCCCAATCAATGTTTGTTCCTCCGTAGGTCCTGTTCCACTGCATATTACCGTTTGCGTCGGTCTTAACCAGCCAAAAATCCTCCTGTCCAGCGCCAAAAGACCATGTGCCGCCTGCTAGTGCGTATCCTCCGTCAACAGTCTGCATCAAAGCATACGCCCAATCATTGCTCGTTCCTCCGCATGTCTTGTTCCACTGCATATTGCCAGCTGCGTCGGTTTTTACCAGCCAAAAATCACCTTGGCCAGCGCCAAAAGAATATGTCCAACCTGCTAGTGCGTATCCTCCCTCACTCGTCTGCATCAAAGCATACGCCCAATCAGGGTTTGTTCCTCCGTAGGTCTTATTCCACTGCATAGTGCCAGACGCATCAGTCTTTACCAGCCAAAAATCCTCCTGTCCAGCGCCAAAAGAAGCTGAGCCGCCTGCTAGTGCGTATCCTCCGTCAGTCGTCTGCACCAAAGCAAACGCCAAATCACGGTTTGTTCCTCCGTAGGTCTGGTTCCACTGTGCGTTACCAGCTGCATCAGTTTTTACTAGCAAAAAATCATAGCTGCCAGCGCCAAAAGAATATGTTCTGCCTGCTAGTGCGTATCCTCCGTCAGTCGTCTGCACTAAAGCATACGCCTCATCAGTGTTTGTTCCTCCGTAGGTCTTGTTCCACTGCTCCGTGCCCGACGCATCAGTCTTCACTAGCCAAAAATCATCGTTGCCAGCTCCAAAAGAATATGTTCTGCCTGCTAGTGCGTATCCTCCGTCAGTCGTCTGCACCAAAGCAAACGCCTCATCAGTGCTTGTTCCTCCGTAGGTCTTGTTCCACTGTGCGTTACCAGCTGCACCAGTCTTTACCAGCCAAAAATCACCTTGGCCAGCGCCAAAAGAATATGTCCAACCTGCTAGTGCGTATCCTCCCTCACTCGTCTGCATCAAAGCATACGCCCAATCAGGGTTTGTTCCTCCGTAGGTCTTGTTCCATCCTGAAGTGATTTTGCGAGCGTCCACCTGATACTCAGTGTCGTTCAGGTTGTGAGTGATTGTGTAGTATTCTCCTGTTTCGTTTCTCAGGTCAAGCCAACCACTATCATACGCCAAGGTTGCCTTGCTGATGTTCTGACCGTTTGTTCCAAAAGCAAATGCGACGCTGCCTATGTCTTTCATGTCTATTTTGCCGTCATCGTTCACGTCCAGCCAAGAGTCATACCCTCCTGAGCCAGAGGTGCTGCTTCTTATCGGAGCCACAGCCAACAACACAGCCGTCAAACACGCCATAGTGAAAACCGCGATAACGAATCTTCTATTCACTAACGATTCCATCTTTCCTTTCCCCACGAATACACTGTAACATTGATTAAGGAATGTTATGTATGTTTCGAAACAAAGTTCTATGGGCAGTGTTCTCCGAAGTGTTTTGCCATCAAACCTTCTCTCCACTTACAGGCTATGCATGCCTTGATCGCGCGCTATGCATCTACCTCAGGTTTTTCCTTAGAGGGCAATAAATAGCCCCTGAGCGCATGATGCCATATGGGAGCGCATGGTGCCATGGGCAGCAAGGTGTCGGCCTGCCTGTACATCGACAAGGGAGTCTTGGAGACCGCGAGGCATGTGGGGCTGAACATCAGCAGAGTCTCCGAGAACGCGTTGATCGAGGCGATAGGGCGACTGCGCGGTTTGAAACCAGAAACAAGCCCCGAAAGCAAAGCATCTGTGAACTCGGAGGGCCGGGGCCGGGATTTGAACCCGGGCGCTAGGCTCCACAGGCCTATGGGCTACCAAGCTACCTCACCCCGGCCACTTTTTGAGTAGCTCCGACCACTTTCTTGAACCGATAGTTGCACTATTTTCTTTTTCGCAAGTAGATCAAGCTGTTTTTCTCGCATACGTACTCGAATCCAGCTTCCAGCAGTGCTTTGATGTCTTCAGGTTTCTCTGCGACTTTGACGGTGAACTCGTCAGACTGATCCTCGAATAGTGTGCGCTCGATGTTGATATAGATTTCAGTGTTGCTAAGACACTTATGGCCCAGGAAGTCTTTGGCGTAGTACGGATCATGGGTCTTATGATGAAGCATTGTTGCCTTCCAATGTGGGAAAGTGTGAAAGGAAATGTTGAGTAGTCTCGGATTCTGAAGTTTAGCAGCCAGGCGTTTTCTTGTTTTGATGCAAGTGTTTTTCATTGAGTTTATAGGTTCATCTCCGAAGCGCGCGCTTTATTGCACAACGAATCGTTATATGCCGAAAAAGAATGGCTAGTTTATGAATTTCAGTTGCCGCAAGAACTGAGACTTGAAAGCAAGGATATGTATCTGCCAGTCAGAGACAGCAGATATGCAAAAATGCACATCTTCATGGTGAATGGTAGAAATGTGACAAAATTCTTCAAATGTTTAACTGAAGCAATGGAGAATCGTTCTGACAGAAGCGGGAGAGCTTTGAAATCGGAGTTCTTGGACTTCCACAAGTCAAGAAAGAACCAGACAGGCACTGTGCACTATGTTCAAAAACATGAGTACGATGTCAGCGTGTGCTCTGAGCTGTTAGCACGCGCCGATTCCTTCGCTGCCGTAACCAGAATCCTTTCGGAGCTGTTTTGCTCAGCGTGGAGCAATATTTGCTTTCCTTTCTTCGGGATTCTTCATGTTCGAAAGTTTAAAATACGTTTGAATAACAGATGCGCAGGTGTGAGGTTAAACTTTGAAGGTTTCCCTCGTTCCGCTTGTCGGCTTTCTTTCGTCTAGGTGGAAGCTTATTTCTGTTTTGAATTTGCTTTTCTTTGGGTTGGCTTTGGGCATTGGCCCAGTTGCAGGCCTCGTGTTTCCTCCTCAAGTCTACGCTGGCCAGAGTCCGTTCGTTTTTCCTGAGCCAGTGACTGGCAACCCGCTGTTGATGGTCTTGTTCATCTTTGCCTTCAGCTTGGCCGTGAGCGCGTTCTTGGTTGTGACATTGCCTGGCCTCGTGTTCTTTCCGCTTTCAGCGGTCGCTCTCGGGCTTCGGGCGCTGTTGTGGGGTTTGCTGCTGTACCCGCTTCCTCTTTGGTATTTTTTGGCTGCTCTGCCAACGGTGGTGCTTGAGGGCGAGGCCTACGTCCTTGCATCGGCGGTGGGAGTGACGGTTGGGTTTTCAGGCTTCAAACGAAGGAAGGAACTCTCATGGGGACAAGCTCGTATAGATGCACTCAGGGATTCTGTGCCAGCCTACATCCTAGTGGCTGCGATTCTGCTTGTCTCCGCCGTTGTTGAATCAGCAACACTTTTGTTGATGTAAATGCTACTTTGTTCTAGATGAGGATACCAAAACTGTTAAATAGATAAGTTTCTGTAGCTGTAACTGGGCACGTTCACTGTCAGTGTTCATTGTGGGGTTGAACATGGAAGGATACGGGAAGAATTGGAAAGGGCTTCTGCTCCTGTCGATGATAGTTCCAATCGGCCTTTTCACAGCACTAAAGCTAGGCGGACTAGGAACACCACTAATCTTGGAAACAACACGGTTGAGCGCTGTTGACTGGGAGTTCAACAGAACCGACCAATACGTCCTTATTAACAAAGTGTTGAACGCAACCCTCGACGATGCATGCCTAATGACTTTCTCAACAATCCTAGGCGCACACGTACATCGTCTATCTTTCTTTCCCTATTATTGGATGGATTTTGCCGTTGAATTCACTGCTTTGCCCAGAAGCATGGACTTTCGGTTGAGAGACATGAACATCAGAATCTCCAGCGTTGCTGGGCAGTCCGCATTTGACGTGCAGGTTGACAATTTCGAGTGTGAGAATCTGTCAGTTGCAGACTACAATAGTGGCGGGAACGCTTACATCCGTCTGGCAGGCACCAATTCCCCTGGCGGCGCTGCTTTCCGAGATGTTGTAGTATGGAATCTCCACACGCCTAACAACGTTACTGAACAGACAGAAATAGATTTTGAGACCACTTACTATAACGGAACGGCTTACAAAATGGTGGTTCAGCCATTTGTTCTTACCCTGATTGGAAGGTGAAATAGTTGAAACGGCAACTCGCAGGTACGGCGGTTGTTGTTCTGCTCCTGCTGAGCATCCTCTTGATTTTCCATGCTGATGCGGCAGAACAACCCCCCACATGGAGCAGACCAAGACCCACCCAATACCGCACCTTCAACGAAACTCTGGGAAATGCCAACTTCGATGCTAATACTGCGGTGAGCTTAGGTGTGGAAATGAGCAGTTACAATCCTCACACTAACGCCAGGCCAGAAGACTGGTTTGATTTTAAGGCCAGCGTTTCTGCCACCACTAGGAAAGGAATAAGCTGCAGTGAAGTTCATCCGTTGAGTGGTTATAGCTGGGTTGATGTCAGTGAAAGCATTGGAATATCGGGCGATGACACTGGTCAATGGGTTGACCTCTTCGACGCCCAGCATAATCCGTTCAACATTCTCTATTATGGGATAGCCTACAGTAGGATATGGGTTTGCAGCAACGGTTTCGTTTCTTTGGCAAACACCACCGTTCCCGCCCCCTGCTCCGTCTTGCCCAACAGCAGTGCCCAAAATGCGATAATCGCTCCCTTCTGGACGAAGCTTCGGCCAAGCCTGGGCGGTTTCTCAATAAAGAAAGGCGCTGTATCGTGGGCAGGCGAAAGCTATCTGCGCGACTGCTTCGTCGTGACTTGGGAAAACATCGCTGACGCGTACGGTCACCGGCAAACATTCCAGCTGCTCATCGAGAAGAGGGCAAGCGGCGAAGATCCGTTCCACACCAAGATCTTCTTTCAATACAAAAACATAACCAAGAACGGTGTGGCGCCTCTAGTGGCAGGCGTGCAGGATCGATTGGGTGAGAACGGCTACTCTCTCAGCATGACCGAAGTAAGCAATGGCAAATGCGTAGGGCTATCTCCACTAGGCGCACTAGGCGAAGGAAGCCGACTCATCGGATTATGCATGACTATGACGAAATCAGACTCTTCTGCCAAGATCGTGCCCCAATCGGACAACATGGCGGGATGGAATGTTCAGCTCAACGACACGTTAAACCCGCAGGGTGCTGCTTGGGGAAAAGCAATAGAAACGGGTGCCAAGGAAATGCTCACACTTGCCAAAATCACGCCCGTGATTGGCCCTCTGTTCCTAATCTTCGACATTCTAGGCATAGCGGCCTCATTTTCATCGATATCTTCCAAGGGACCGATCGTTATTGCAGGTTATGGCGCCTCAGAAGCGTCGGTGCAGGTCGTTTGCTTCAACGGTACGGCCAAACAAGGATACATCAACTGCGAACCCTTTGATGCCATGTTACACGACATCATCCTGTGGAAATTCAATGACATAGCTCAGCCTCAGAATCACACGTTGACGGTCACCGCAACGGCCTGCTACTGGGATTGGGATCATATGCAAGGGGGTTCTGTTTCGACTTCGGTTGTTCTAAGCATGTACACTGGTTATCATTATGTCGACATTAGAAGCTTTTTGCCAGGCAACCCCGCACAGGAAATAAGCGGCGTTAACGTTTGGATAGCTGGACAACAATACT
>Ga0315296_10002837_pt1 | contig 14647 bp, 10 predicted proteins | sample YL17G14_18_MG_FD_203921 | JGI IMG/M metagenome (GOLD analysis project Ga0315296, IMG submission 203921) | Sediment microbial communities from Yellowstone Lake, YNP, Wyoming, USA - YL17G14_18 | ecosystem: Environmental > Aquatic > Freshwater > Lake > Sediment | place: USA: Wyoming | collected... | reverse complement strand
ACCTGCCAGTACTGCGGAGAGCAGAGCCGGCATTTAACGCTGGACCACGTCATACCGCGCTATCGCGGCGGCCAGCATACCTGGGAAAACGTCGTCAGCGCCTGTGTCGCCTGCAACCGGCGTAAAGCCGGCCGGACACCCAAGGAAGCCAGTATGAAGCTGATTCGCACCCCGCGCCCCCCGACCGGCAACCCCTTATTTAACGTCCCCTATCAATACCTGAGTAAGCGGGACGAGTGGCGGAAGTACTTATACCAGTAAGATACAATAACAGCTTCTCGCTGTCATTCTGAACGAAGTGAAGAATCCGTATCTCCACGTGGGTAAAGACGGATTCTTCGGTTATCCCGACTTTGTCGGGACTCCTCAGAATGACATGCAATTTGTCATTCTGACCCCGATACAATCGTGGGAAGAATCCGTATCGCTCCCGTCAAAGAACGGATTCTTCAGTCGCTACGCTCCTTCAGAATGACATCTGTAAAAAATCAGTAAGAGACCTCGGCGAGAGGCAGCTCTACCGTAGCTTCGCTGTCCAGTTCCACCAGCACTGTTTCCTTGAGCGGATTGTTGCCCACCACGGTGGCCTCGCCCATGCGCGTGGATACACGCTGCCCCACCTTGGGCATCTTCTCCTTCATAGCGCGGTATTGCTCCCCCTCGTAAGCCAGGCAGCACATTAACCGACCGCAGGCGCCGGAAATCTTCATCGGGTTGAGTGGCAGGTCCTGATCCTTGGCCATCTTGATGGAGACCGGGGTGAACTCGGTGAGGAAGCTCGCGCAGCACAGGGAACGTCCGCACCGCCCGAAGCTCCCCAGCAATTTTGCCTCGTCGCGACTCCCCACCTGGCGCAACTCCACTCTCACTTTAAACTTACCGGTCAGTTGCCGCACCAGTTCGCGGAAATCGACCCTCTCCTCGGCGCTGAACAGGAATGTCAGGCGGCTGCTGTCCAGACTATACTCGGCGGACAAAAGCTTCATCGGCAGTTGCAGTTCGCCAATCATCTTGCCGCATTCAATCAGGGCTTCCTCCGCCTTGGTATCGAGCTCCTCTGCCTTGGCGATGTCCTCGGGCTCGGCCTTGCGTACCACCGGGCTCAGTGCCTCCTCCGACTCGCCAGCCAGCACCTGACCGGGTGCTATGACCACGTGTCCAAGTTCCATTCCCCGGCTGGTCTTCACGACCGCGTAGTCGCCGGGCTTCAGCGCAATATCACCCGCCTCGAAGTAGTAGACCTTCCCTGCCCTTTTAAAACGTATGCCAACGATATTAGCCATATATCACGCCACCTGCTTCCTTTATCGGTATATCGAGCATTAAAACTTCCAGAGCCAGTCGCGTATTGACATTCTGCCTGAGCTGTACCGCAGCCGACTTTATACTCTCGATAAAAGCCTTTATCTGAGCGAGTCGATAGCTCCCGGCCATCTCGATAAGCTCGTCTTTCCGGTCAATATTAGTAATCATATCGTAAAAGCCCAGCTTGACCAGCATCAGGTCGCGCCAGTAATCGAGCCACCGTTCCAGTACGTCATAGACCGCGCTGCGATTTTGACTGAAGCGGGCGGCAAGCTGGGCGACGTAAGCGAAACGCTCTTCGTAATCGTCCTTGATAATACCGTTCAGCCGGTTCAACTCTTCGTTACGCTGCTGGATAAGACCATCATCTCTATTTGCCGAAAGCGCCCATCCCAGACAGCCGTGGGAAAGTCCGGCGAGGAGTCTGGCACGTTCCGGCTCGATACTCCATTTTTCTCTCAGCGCCGTCGCTTCCTCGGCCGTCGATAGTGGCAGCAGTTCCAGACGCTGGCAGCGCGAGACCACCGTGGCCGGCAGCAATCTGTCATTGGTAGTTAGTAAAATAAAAGTAACATTGCTTTCAGGTTCTTCAAGAGTTTTCAGGAGACGGTTGGCTGCCTCAATAGAGAGCAACTCAGCACCATCGATAACAAATATTTTTTGCTTTCCTTCGAAAGGTGGCAAGCTTGCTGCATGTAACATGTCCTTTATCTGTTCGGTGTGAATTAACTTAGCTTCAATATTCTCCTCTTCGTTCTGGGTAAGGCCGATAATCTGGACATCGGCATGACTGCCGGCGGCTATTTTCTTGCACGGAGTGCATTCCAGGCAGGGTCGTTCGTCCGCTTCACAATTGAGTGCCTGGGCCAGGTTCAAAGCCAGGGTCATCTTGCCGATATGCTGCGGACCGACGAAGAGGTAAGCATGAGCCAGAGCGCCTGCCTTCAGGCTGTACTGTAATAAGGAGACCGCCCGCGTTTGTCCGATAACCTGCCACATTAAGAGTCTCCTCGTTAAACGACGTCACGCCGGGTCAGGTCTTCCAGCGTTTCCCGTTGCCGGATAAGGCGGGCTTTACCGTCCCTGACGAAGACGATAGCCGGGCGTAATGAGGCGTTATAGTTACTCGACATCGGTACGCAGTAAGCGCCGCTGCCGGCTACCGCCAGGATATCGCCCGCTTTAAGCGCGGGCATGTTGATTTCTTTAATCAGGATATCGCCCTGCTCGCAGTACTTGCCGGCAATGGTTACCTTGCCGGTTTCTCTGGCCGAGACCATGTTGGCCACCAGTGCTTCCTGAAGTGCACCGTACATCGGCTGGCGGATATTATCGCCCATGCCCCCGTCCACGCAGATATATGTCCTGATGCCCGGAATCTCCTTAATCACTCCCACCCGGTACAGCGCCACGCCAGCGCGGGCTACTATCGCCCTGCCCGGCTCTATGATGAGCTTCGGTAGTTGGAGCTTCAGTTCGCGACACTTGCTCGTAATCTTATTGGCTATCACTTCGGCCCAGGTGGAGATAAGAGGTGGTACCGCCTCCAGCGTGTATTGAACTCCGAACCCCCCACCGATGCTCAGCATCTTTATTTCAAATTGGTGCTTCTGCTTTATCACGGCTGCGTAATCAAGCACCACATCAATCGATTTTAAATACGGCTCGGTCTCGAAGATTCCTGAGCCGATATGAAAGTGAAGTCCATCGACGTTCAGATTGGGCGACGCCAGGGCTGTTTTGACCGCCTCGTCCCAGGTGGACTTGGTAAATCCGAACTTGGAGTCTGCCGTGCCGGTGGTATTGTACTGGTGAGTATGCGGGTCTACGCCGGGAGACAGGCGTAGCAGGATATCAGCCTTCCTCTTGCCGGCGATTTTACGCAGCATGTCGAGTTCATATGGGTTGTCCACCACGATGTGGCCGATGCCGTATTGAATGGCCATCTCCAGCTCTTCGGCCGACTTGTTGTTGCCGGGGAAATGTACTCTCTTCATTGGGAAATCCGCCGCGCGGGCAAAACCCAGTTCACCGCCTGAGACCACATCCAGGTCGAGTCCTTCCTCTTTGACAATCTGCAACATGGCTTTGCTGATAAAGGCCTTGGCGGAATAACAGACAATGGTATCGGGGTAACGTTTTCTGAATTCTGTTTTAAACTCGTTGCAGCGGCTGCGCAGGTCATTTTCATCGTAAATATATAGAGGCGTGCCGAACTCCTCGGTGAGCGCCACGGTATCGCAACCACCGATTACCAGGTGGTCTTTCTTATTGATGTCAGCGGTCTGCGGAAACAGAACCAGTCTGGGGATACCTTGTTTACTTATCATTTTCACCTCTCACTTTTATATTATCAGCGACCAACATTGAAGTCAATGCGTTTCCTTGTCCGCAGGGAGTCATCAGTGTAAAATGAAGAGAGTGCTGGTTAATCAAGGCGGTAGTCGTCTTTTTCAGATTTTCCGATGAAGGATAAATTAGACCAATTCCGTAACGAAGGTACGGACACAGGAAAGCCCGGCCGTAGCCCGGGTGGCTTGTCGGCATGGCCGCAGAAAACCTTTGCCTCTTTCAAGAACCCTGTGTACCGCCTTTACTATCTTTCTATGGTGGGCCACTGGTCTTCCATGAATATGCAGATGCTGGCACGTAACCTGCTTATCTACCGCATTTCCGATTCCGGTGCGATTCTCGGTATATTGGCACTGGCCAATGCCATCCCCATGATTTTAGTGACATTGCCCGGCGGTGTCCTTGCCGACCGGATGCAAAAGAAGACAGTAATACAGGTCGGCCAGCTAGCTTCGATTATTGTTTCTCTGGGTACGACACTAGCCCTTGTTTTCGGTTATCTGAGTCCCGAACACCCGAACTCATGGTGGGTACTGGTAGTTAGTGGCATCCTGCAGGGGGCTGTCATGGGCATCATCATGCCGTCCCGCTCAGCCATCATTTCAGAGATAGTCGGCCCGGACCACCTGATGAATGCTATATCGCTGAATAACCTGGGGATGAATGTGTTCCGGATATTATCCCCGGCGCTGGCGGGCTTTCTGGTTGACGTTATTGATTTTTGGGCGGTCTATGCTATTATGACGGCTATGATTGTCATGTCTATGGTTTGTATCATGTTCGTACCTCCAACCAGCGTTAAAACCGTCGAAGGAGGCAACTCTCTGACCGATGTCCTGGAAGGATGGCGATATCTCCGTGGTGAGAAAACCATACTGTTTGTTCTTCTCTTTACCGCCGGCGCCACTATCCTGGGCGCGCCTTATGCCCAGCTTCTACCCATGTTCACTGAAGATATCCTTAAAGTGAGTGCCACCGATATGGGAGTGCTGATAATGGTCTCCGGTATCGGCGCCATGATAGGTTCGCTTATCCTTGCCTCTCTCTCGAATCGCAAGCGGGGGCTGATTATGCTCTTCGCCGGACTAATAATGAGTGTCGCGCTGGTAGGCTTTGCCTTCTCCAGCCGGTGGTACCTTTCGCTATTTTTGATTATTTTTATCGGGATGGGGAGCAGCGGTCAGATGGCTCTGGGCAACTCCCTTATACAATACTATTCAGACGCCACCTACCGCGGACGGGTAATGAGCTTTTTCATGCTGGGCTTCGGTTTTAGCAGCCTGGGCGCATTCTTCGCGGGTATGCTCGCTGAAGGTGTCGGTGTTCAATGGTCTGTCGGCTCAATGGCGATAGTCCTGGTTATCGTTACCGTCATGGCGCTGGCCATGGTCTCAAGGATACGCAAGCTGGATTAGTCTATACTTGATTGACACGGCAACATGAACGCCCTTAGAATATTCTATTCACGGTCTTTGAGGGAGGGATAAGTTATTGTATCAAAAAATTACCCTGGATAACGGACTGCGCCTGGTTACCGCCGCCATGCCCCATACCCGCTCGGTGTCCATCAGCTTTTTTATCGGCGCCGGCTCCAGGTATGAGACTGACGAAAGGGCCGGCATATCGCATTTTATTGAGCATCTCTGTTTCAAGGGTACTACCAAACGTCCCACATCTACAGAAGTCTGTACACCTATCGAAGGTGTGGGGGGTATGCTCAATGCCGGAACCGATAAAGAGTTGACCATCTACTGGTGCAAGGTGGCGCAGCCGCACTTTGGCAGCGCCCTCGATGTGATGGCGGATATCCTCCTCAATTCCAGGTTCGACCCCGTGGAAATCGAGAAAGAGAGACAGGTCATCATCGAGGAGATTAATATGTCTCTGGACTCGCCGGCGCAGCGTGTATCCATGCTTCTTGACGAGCTTATGTGGCCCGGGCATCCCCTGGGACGCGATATCGCCGGCAGCAAGGAATCGGTGGTGGCTATCAGCCGGGATATGATGCTCGACTACCTGGCCGGACAGTATCAACCCGATAATACCGTGCTGGCTATTGCCGGTGATATCCAGCACCAGGAAGTAGCTGACGCCGTTAGAGAGGTATTAGCCGGATGGTCAAAGCGCCGACCTCGCTCCTATTTTACGCCTTATCAGGCTAATGCCGGGCGACGCGTGCTGATTGAGAAACGCGTTACGGAGCAGACGCAGCTGTGCCTGGCCCTGCCGGGTCTATCAATTGTCCACCCGGACCGCTTCAAGCTGGACCTGCTCAATGTCATCCTCGGTGAGGGCATGACCAGCCGACTTTTTATCGAGATTCGTGATAAACTCGGTCTGGCTTACAGTATCCAGAGCTATGCCGAGCATTTCCTCGATACCGGAGCCATGACGATAGCCGCCGGAGTGGATAACAAAAATCTCTCGGTGGCTGTGAGGGCTATTATCGAAGAGCTTGCCCGCCTGAAAGAAATGATACCTGAATCGGAACTAAACAAGGCTAAGGAATTGTTCAAAGGCCGAATCTGGCTGCGCATGGAGGACAGCCGCAGCGTGGCCGGCTGGCTGGGTGGGCAGGAGATTCTCACCGGAGGAATTCTTACCGTCGACGATGTCATCGCCATCGTCGATGCTATTACCGCCGGGGAACTAAAGCAGCTGGCGGGGGAATTACTGTTGGGTGAGAAACTCCGCCTGGCGGCGGTTGGCCCTATTGACCCGGACGGGCCCTGGGAAGATTTGCTGAAACTTTAGGTCGAGCCGTTACCGTAGTAAGCACAGGCCTCCCGGATGCATTCGCGGTTGCGTCCCACATACTGACATTTAACCGGCGACGCTTCGCTCAATTTGATGTCCATCCTTGTCCCCAGAAATTCGATGGCCGCCTCCAGTGCCTTGCGGCTGGCCCTTTTACAGCAACGCGGCCCGCCGTCCACCATTTTCCCCAGAGCGAAAGCTGTTGCCTCGTTAGCTAGCGCCCGCGTTTTCCCGGTAAGAGGTGTAGCCCCGGTAAGTACACTCACGGCAGTACCGACACCTATACCGGCACCACAGGCACCGTAAAAACCACACCAGCCGCCCGGCACTTTTGAACCTCTCTCCAGCGCTTTCTCCACGGCTCCTTCGGGGACAGGGTAACCTGAATTCTTTACCGCTGCCACGATAATAGCCGGTACCATGGCGTGATGCTCCGGCCCGTGCATCGGCACCGATGGATGGGCCATTACCTTTTCCAGTATGGCGGAAGGGTCGGTAAGGGTGGTCGTACTGAGCACGTCCCGCAGGACATCGAGGGCGGCGCGTCGATGGCAGGAATCGCAGACATAGTGGCCTTCCGGGCAGTATATCAGGGTGCTGAACTCTTTATCGCAGAAGGCACAGAGTCTGGTGACCTCTTCGGTCCCGTAAATGAGGGGCTTACCACAGACGCCGCAATTATCCTTTGATTCCATGTTGACTTCGTCTCTGTAATTGTATCCCTAATTAGATTATAGATGGGTTTTATGATTAAGGTCAACGAAAGCTAATTTTACCTGCCTCACCCCCTTTTGTCCACCTCTCGGAACAGTTATATTGGAAATACTCTGAAGAAAATATGTTCAAGGGGGAAGAGTTTTTAAAGGTTGTCTGAAAAAATCTATTTACCCCTCTCCCTCGATGGGAGAGGGAAGAGATAATCGGAGCAGTCTTATTTCCTTCTTTGTGTGTATTATCCGGTATTTGTGTCGGTATCGTCCCTGTAATTTCGACACGCTCCGGATAAACGACCGCTTTTATATTAAACAGCTGAAGAATGTCCCTTTGATTTCTCATGGCAAGGTCCTTTCTTCTCCTCATTATAGAGTATTCTGATCCTGCTAAACCTCCCTAACCCTATGTGTCCAGTTTCAGGGGTTCACTCCAAAGCATCTCCCGGATAACAGTTTAATTGAGAGTTGTTCAGAGGTCAATAAAAATTGAATAAATTGCTCTTGACAACTATTAGGAAATCTTAAATGTTGCCATGACCTTACACCAGAGGGGTAAAGCTATTTATCTTCAATTAATGTCTCTTTATTCTATTTGTTGTTTTCCAAATGCTATGCTTTTTGTCGCCAGCAAAAATGGTGTATAATAGCGTGTGATGACCTATAATAATATTCCTCTCTTTGGAATAGAATTTAGGTCCATATTTTTTTGTAATCTCCAATTTGCTCTAAGGTTTAACCTCTTTTTCGCTTCCTTTTCATCAGGTTTAACTCATTAGCTCAGCGTGGACTATATCGTTTTGAAGTATGATAATTAGAATTTAATGGGCTAAGGTGAGTATTTGAAATATAAGAAAGTAGAGAATTTAATAATATGCAGAATAACGGATATCAGCGTTACCATATTGAGACAAAAACAGCGGTTGACATTGTCCGCCGACCAAGTCGCTTCCGTGTTAGAGTCTCAAAACATCGATTGATACTTTTTCTCATTGAGGAGACTTTCCGTCATCCTACTAGGAAAAAGTTGATTTTCAGCCGCCCCTGTATCTATGAGGTTTTTGGACGTCCGGTGGGAGGTCTAGCGCCTCGTGAGAACCTTTGTGTCGGGTGTCTGCGCTGTACTACTGAGCATCCTAATTGGGTACAGATCCATAATAACATGGAGTTTGATAGGCAGGGCGACTCATACTTTAGGACGGAATATGTTGACGCAGTCAACTATGAGGCACAGACGGGGAGGATTCCGGTAAAGGGTGCTGGTTACCGTGGTAAATTCGGTGGCGAGGGATGGGATGGCCTGTGGACGGATATGTCGGAAATCGTGCGCCCTACCCGTGATGGCATTCACGGTCGTGAGTTCATTTCGACCGTGGTAGATATTGGTGAGAAACCCGCCTTCCTTACCTTCGATGAAAGAGGCTTGCCTGTTGGTAAAACACCAAAGATTATTTCTATCCCATTACCTATTTTATTTGACATCCCGCCTACTTCAGTAATGTCTAACATGCTACTCAAAATTTTAACCAGGGTAGCTAAAGAGAGTGAGACACTAGCAGTTGTACCTATTACTGAGATCAGGAAATTTGGTCTTGGCGGGAGCCATATTGTTCCGCTGGTCACTCCGGAAGACTTTGAGATGCTGCTTAACCTTCCTTTTGAACCAAAAATGATAGAGATGAGCGGTGGGGATGATATGCTTCTCGCCCATATCCGTTCGTGGTTTCCGGCGAGTCTCGTTTGTCTGCGCACTGCCTTTGAAAAGCAATTCCAGAAGAAACTACTTCATTACTATACTGAATCTGCTATTCGCATTTTCCATATTGTTGCCAATTATCATGGTAAAGGGTCAAATGGAGAGTTTGTGCTCGAACTTATCCGTCAGGCTCACTTGGCTTTTGTTGAGGCAGGATGCCGGGATGAAGTAACATTGCTGGGAAGCGGCGGTATTATTGCCGCGGAGCATGTGCCGAAGGCTATCATCTGCGGGCTGGATGCACCAGCCTTGGATACAGCACCGCTCATCGCTCTGCAGGCTAAGTTCCTTGGTGAATGCGCCGAGCGTGAAACAAGCCGAATATATCTGCCCAAGAAATTGAACATTGAGTGGGGCAATCAACGATTAATGAATATGCTGGCTTCATGGCGTGACCAGATCCTGGAGATGCTGGGGGCAATGGGTCTGCGAGAAGTGCGTCGTCTCAGGGGAGAAATGGGGCGAGCCATGCTCGAAAAAGATTTAGAACATGAGGCATTTTGCGAGGTTTCCGGCTATGGGAGTTAGGAAAACAGACCAAGAACTTATTGTTGAGAAGCACACCAAGTACTTGCGGCAGGGTTTTCATCTTGCGGCTACGATGAAATATGGCAAGATGCCAGCTCTGGGGGATTATCGGTGGACGGCTGACCTTATTCTCTCCACTCGGATACAGGCGGAAACCGGCAAGACTCCTACCAATGGGCTGGAGTATCGGGTGGGGAATTCGGGGGGTGGCTTCGATGTCCTCGACTTCAAGTTTCTTCCTGAAAGCCAGTGGCTTGCCGAGGATGTGCTAATTGACACCAGCATACCCCTTAATAGAAGAACTTATGACCAGAAGATCGATATTCCTATCCCTTTCTATGGAGCGGGGATGTCCTTTGGCTCAATTAGTGAACAGGTGATGCTGGCAAGAGCTAAAGCTGCTCAGCAGTGGAACACGTTCACCTGCACCGGCGAAGGTGGCTACCCCGAGTCGCTGATACCGTACAAAGACCATGTTATCACTCAAATTGCTACTGGCATGTTTGGTGTGCGTGAAGAGACGATTCAGCACGCAAGAATTGTCGAGTTTAAGTATGCCCAGGGAGCGAAGCCTGGCTTAGGTGGGCATCTTTTGGGTGACAAGACAACGATGGCTGTTGCCCGGATGCGCGAATCTGTTCCCTGGGTGAGCCTTTTCTCACCATTTCCTTTCCATTCTGTTTACTCCGTTGAAGACCACAAGAAACATGTGGACTGGGTTAAGACGATGAATCCAGAAGCCCTTATCAGCGTGAAGGTCTCCACACCTACGGATATTGATATGGTAGCCGTAGGCAGTTACTACGCTGGAGCCCATATACTCCAGATTGATGGAGGGTATGGCGGGACGGGCGCTGCGCCCGAGATTGCCAAGAAAAACATTGCCATGCCCATTGAGTTCGCCATTCCCAAAGTCCATCGCTTCCTCCTAAATGAGGGTATCCGTGATGAACTTGTGATCATGGCAAGTGGTGGCATCCGCACTGCAGATGATATTGCTAAATCTATCGCCCTCGGGGCAGATGGCTGCATACTGGGCACAGCGGAATTGGTGGCTCTGGGTTGCACCCGTTGTGCCAACTGCGAGCGTGGTAGGGGCTGTACCTATGGTATCACCACTACGGATGATTTGCTCTCACTGTTTATTGACCCTGACTGGGGTGCTAAGCACATTAGTAATCTTTACCAGGCGATTCAAATGCAATTATGGGACATATTGCGTCGGCTTGGCTTGAGGAGCATTCGTGAACTACGGGGCAGGACTGATTTACTGGTCTATCATAGCAAAGAGGGGCGGTAATCTATAATGCAACAATACTTGGCTGAAAAGCTCATCGCATCCAGAAGAGCTAGTTTTGAGAGAGGAGTACCGCTCCCGTTGCGGAAGTCCGAGGCTGAAGGTGGCTGTGGTGTCATTGGCATTGCTTGCAGCGAGAAGATTGCGGCGCGCCATCTGCTACAGGCCTTAATCCAGATGCGTAACCGTGGCAATAGTAAAGGTGGCGGCATTGCTGCGGTTGGGCTGATTCCCGAAGAACTGGGCGTGAGTAAAGACTTGCTGGAAAATGACTATCTCCTCAACCTCGCCTATCTGGAACCAGATTGTCGGAGGGAGGTAGAGCAAAAGCATATTAAGCCCATATTTGAAATTGAACATATTCGCCATGCTCCCCAAATGGATGATTTCAGAGCTATTAAAGGTCTTGAAATTCAGCCGCCTGAAGTCTATATGTACTTTGTGCGAGTTAAACATGAGGTTTTACATGAATTTAGGAAGAGGGCCGGTCTCCATGCCACTCAGAAAGTGGGCTTGGGAACCCAGGGTCTTGAGGATGAAATTGTCTATCAAAATACTTATCGCCTGAACCGCGAGTTTTATTCTTCTACGGGCAGGAACCACGCTTTTGTGCTCTCGCACGGCAAGAATATGCTGGTCTTCAAGATGGTGGGCTATGGCGATGATGTCATTCGCTACTATCAACTCGAAAATCTGCACGCTCACGTCTGGATTGGTCATCATCGGTATCCCACCAAAGGGAGGGTTTGGCATCCCGGTGGTGCCCATCCCTTTGTAGGTCTACATGAAGCCCTGGTGCACAACGGCGATTTCGCCAACTATGCCTCAATCTGCGAATATCTGGCGCAGCGTAATATCCATCCCCTCTTCTTGACTGATACCGAGGTCTCGGTGTTGGTCTTTGACCTGTTGCACCGAAACTATGGTTATCCGCTGGAGTATGTCATCGAATCTCTGGCACCGACAACGGAGCGAGACTTTACGCTGCTCCCCAAAGATAAGCAGCACATCTACCGGATGCTACAAACGGTACATATACATGGCTCGCCTGACGGTCCCTGGTTCTTCCTGATTGCCCAATCAGCCCAGCCGGAACAGGTTTATCGACTCATTGCCATTACAGATACCAGTATGTTGCGTCCTCAGGTCTTCGCCCTCCAGCAGGGCTCGGCCGATGTCGGTTTTGCTGCTTCGGAGAAGCAAGCAATTGATGCGGCACTGGGGAGCCTGGCGGAGGAGGATTCTCGGCTCTGGACACGGGCTGACCGTTACTGGAATGCACGCGGCGGCAGCCATACCGATGGTGGAGCTTTCATCTTCACGGTTAAACCCGATGGAGACCGGGCAACACTGGTCTGCACCGATAAGTTTGGCAGAGAGATTAACGTAGGCGGGCAGAGGCTGCCATATGTAGGCGGAAACCCTGTGAATGTCAGCCACTCCCAGAACAATTCTGTGTCAGTTGCTGATTTACCCACCACGGAGCTGTTCGACCATATAGTAAAACAGCTTCAAACATGGGATTATGAAGATGTCCTTGCCCTCCTTTCGCAGCTGGAGCGTTCTGCAACCCTAGATTCTGAGCGCAAGCGTGTTTTTATAACTCTAACCCTATTACTCGACCACAGATACCCGACGGGCAAACTACGCCACAGCAGCCTTCTCTCACTTTTCGAGAGGAGCTTAACGACTGTTTTCGAGTCTGTGCGGCAATCTTCTTCAGCTGAGTATATCTTTCTTAATTCTGAAGAAAAACTAAGTCCAGCGAATGAAAATCAGACAATCATTATTGATGCTCGCCCGTTTGCACCGGAAGGAGAACACTCGCTGGCTCTAGAGATTGTGCGGCTGTACAAACAGGGTTTCCGTAGGTTTATTATCATCTATGCGCAGGGTCATCGGTTTATCGCTAATGGTCTTGGTCCAAAGTCGCACAATGTCCGCATTGATGTTTACGGTTCTTCAGGGGACTATCTAGCTTCGGGTATTGATGGTGCCGAAGTGGTTGTCCACGGTAATGCTCAAGACCAACTGGCACAAATTATGAAGGATGGGAAGCTTGTCGTTCATGGTGATGTTGGTCAAACTTTCATGTATGCTGCTAAGGGGGGTAAGGCATTTGTGCTGGGAAATGCTGCTGGTAGACCTATGATAAACGCTGTTGGGAAGCCACGTGTTGTCATCAATGGTACCTGTCTTGATTATCTGGCCGAGTCCTTTATGGCTGGCGACCCGCTGAACGGTGGTGGTTTTGTGATACTGAATGGTATCACCTTCGATGAAAATGGCAGGGTTCTTGAGCTGGAAACTCCATATCCCGGTGGCAACCTCTTCTCACTGGCATCGGGTGGTGCCCTCTATATCCGTGACCCGTATAAGAAGGTATCCGTAGAACAACTGAACGGTGGTGAGTTCACCGAGCTGACTGAACGCGACTGGACAATCATTAAGCCTTATCTTGAGGAGAACGAGCAGTTGTTCAATATCCCTTTAGCCCGACTTCTTGAAGTTGAAGGTAAGGTTCTATCTCCGAAAGAGGTGTATCGGAAGATTCGACCGCGTGCCGTTCAGGCATTGCAGGCAGAAGAGGCATGGGTGAATAAGATCGACTGATTGTCACGTCGCACTGAGGCCTGTAATACATGTAAACTTGCATAGTCAGCGTAACATCCTACCTTTTAGCCTCAGAATTAGCGCCGTATAACACGCTGTTCAAAATGTCACGTTCTAGGCCGAATGTCGGGTTGGTCCGCTTTTATGGTGGAGACCGAGTAGAGTCGAACTACACCTGAAACAATACTTGAGTGGCTTTCTGAGCAGTTCCGACAGATTGCAGTGTGAAATCATATAATAGTTTAACTAGCTTGTCTACAGTCTTTCCCGGTGAAAATCTTTCTTGGCTATCAATTTCCCCCCTTTTTGCGATATTATTACCGGTATCGTTTTCGGGGGGCAGGTCACAGGTCATTCCCATTATGATAGAATGTTCATATGGCTGAAACATCTTCGAAGGAGCCGTTATCGCTATTAATGAATTACCGTCTTCAAAGTTAATACCTACTTCTAATCGAAACTCTATATTCTTCTTTTGTATTGTCAATTTCCTTTGGTGGATAGGACTCTATCTGTATGTTCCTATATTGCCAATATACATACAAGCAACTGGAGCCAGCCTTAATATGGTGGGCGGGGTACTTTCGGCATATGCTATTCCTCAGGTTCTATTACGCATTCCCATAGGTATCTGGTCGGATAGACTGGGCAGGCGAAAACATCTGGTGGCAGGAGGTATTATCTTTACATCATTTGGAGCGCTTGGTCTTGGTTTATCTGCAACCCCCTGGCTTTTGTTCGTATCAAGGATGGTCACCGGTATCGGTGCGGCCACATGGGTAGTCTTTCCCCTTTACTTCAGCGCTTATTATCCGGCAAATGACAGTGGAAAAGCAATTGCACTGATTAACTTTGTCCGAAGTATTGCACTCATAGCTGCTACTGCCGGCGGTGGATTCATGGCCGAAGGGTTTGGCTTAAGCAAGCCTTTTTTCTTGGCAGCTCTGCTTGGAGTATTCGCTTTGCTTGCTTTGATGTCAACGAAGGAATCTCCGATACGTCGAATGCTGACTCCATCATGGCGAAGCTATCTGTCTGTAGCTACCCGACCCTTGCTTCTGATGGTATCCCTGATGGCAATATTGTTGCATTTTGCGGTCTTTACGGGAGTGTTTGGTTTCGTTCCCATATATGCAGCGGGAATTGGCGCATCCAATAGCGAACTTGGCCTAATCACAATGATAAACCTGGGATTCTCAGCCCTTGGGGCATTAGTGGCGGTGTGGGTTTGGGGGAGGTTGGGCTATCGCTCAACTATAACCTGGAGTGCATTGCTTATTGGCGGTAGCCTGTTAGCCATCCCTTTCATCACAGCAATTCCTTTATTAA
>Ga0315296_10002836_pt1 | contig 14647 bp, 17 predicted proteins | sample YL17G14_18_MG_FD_203921 | JGI IMG/M metagenome (GOLD analysis project Ga0315296, IMG submission 203921) | Sediment microbial communities from Yellowstone Lake, YNP, Wyoming, USA - YL17G14_18 | ecosystem: Environmental > Aquatic > Freshwater > Lake > Sediment | place: USA: Wyoming | collected... | reverse complement strand
GAAAGATACATCCAGCCCTCATGTGTAGGTATATAGGTAATGTCAGATGCCCATACTCGGGATCCCTCAATGAACAGAAAATAGGGGACGGTTCTATTTAAATACTCTCTGCAACAATGGCTAATACAGAATAAACGGAAAACTACAAACCCCGATAATTATCGGGACTTCCTTTGTGCTGTGAACGTTATCTGCTCATTTCTATTGGTATTTATTAAATTACTATCATGCTACGATACCACCCTTTTGAGCTGAAAGAATCAAAATAAATTTCATCATAATATAAGCTTTGATATAATGTTGCATGCAATCGAAACCATCCTCTTGGAAACAAAAAATTGATCCTGCCTTAAGTAAAAAATAGAAAAATCTTGACAAATGAAAATGATCCAGTTGCTCAGGCTCTAATCGATAATTCAGGTATATCACCAGAAAAGATACGAGAAGTTGCAAGCTCAGTTGTCAGTATAAAAGTTTATGGCGAAAAGCCTTACTGAGCAGATGGCAGCAGTTCCGTCACAACTGCTCTTTTTAGTAAAAGTTAATTGGACAAAACGCCTGAAAAACCTTTACTATTAAGTACATGCGAGAGTGGCGGAACCTGGCAGACGCGCTGGACTTAGGATCCAGTGGGTAACTCCGTGGGGGTTCAACTCCCCCCTCTCGCACCAGGAATAAAACCTCTTCCTCTATCTAAATCAGTTATTATGGTTATATGTTTTCTGAGGAAACCTTAACATTAAGAAGGTATCTAAGATATATTTTATTACCTTATTTAAATATGAAGTGTGCCCTATATGCATGATTGGAAGGTTGTGAGATTTTTTTCTTGTGTATTCAGAAAACTTCTGAATCTTGTGCTAAAGCATTTCCCGGAGGAACCCGTTAAAGCACTCTTAAAGATTGATAATTCAAAAGAAGAAAAGTTATCTGAATATATTAACAAGGCATTTGAAGATAACCCCGCAGAATATCTTACACCGTATCAGATTTCTCTTTATCATCCCCTGGCGAAAAAAAAACCGAGGAGGGCTATGAGGGAAACTGTGTATGAGATAGAAAAACTCTTCCACATTAGTTGTTTCAAAATATCTGATTTATTGTTGCCATTGAGAAAAGTAAAGATCTCAAGTCAACTCTATACATCACTTGAGCAAGAACTCAGACTTTCTGTGAGAGAAGAAAAAGAGCGCTTTGGGTTACTCCATGGGTACATTCACGGTGAGACTGCACAGGTTGAAGAAATAACTGATACTAAAAGCCTGGAAGAAAAAGGCCTTTTCAAAATGCGGGATGCCACTGGAATGAATCTCGCAGTCAAGGCTTACCAGATCATCGTGAAAAAATTAGATAAATATCTCTGCCTTCAGAAACAAGAGATCATCGGTACCTACCATACCCATCTTATCCCTTATCGTTGTTCTCCTTCTTTGAAGGATGCGGCACTCCTCATGGCAAATCCGGGTATACCGCACCTGATTGTCTGTGGCCGTGGTATTTTCGCTTATACATTTAAGAGCTATAGAAAGATACTTCTGACTTTTCCTGTGAAAAGTTCTTTAGAGGTTGTTTTGGGATAGGTTTTATTATGGAAGAAACTTTTACAACACATTTTATTGAACTAATATTCAAAGGTAAATTTTCCAGTACCGGCAATATTCAGCTCCTCTGGAAAGGAAGCGAGTCTTTCAAAATTATCTTTGATGCAATCAAGAATGCAAAAAAACTTGTCTGTATTGAATTTTACATATTCAGAAACGATGAAACAGGGCGAGAACTATCAGAGCTCTTAAAACAAAAGAGTCGGGAAGGAATAAAGGTATATATTTTATATGACCACTTTGGTTCATTTGGAACTCCAGGAAGTTTCTGGAAAGATATTAAAATGGCAGGAATAAAAGTCAGGGCATCCCGCCCGTTTAAGTGGACTATGCCATTTCATTATGTGCACAGAGATCACAGAAAGCTCATCGTAATCGATGCACAAAAGGCATTTATAGGCGGGTTAAACATTGCGAATGAATACAGCGGTTTCCATATAAGAATGAAAGGGACAGGATGGCGTGATACAGGGGTAATGCTTGAAGGTCTGATCGCACATGTACTGTTCAGAATCTTTAAAAAAAGCTGGCATATATGGAGTGGAGAAGAAATTGTCGTTAATGAGGCTAACGAAGAACATCCCGCCTTACTCTATAATGATTCTTTTGATACCCCGGAAAAAATCCCTGCAATTCCAATTTTTGTGAACTCTTCAAGAGGAAGAAGAAGTATGAGAAGACTTCTTTATTACAGCATAAATCATTCACAAAAAAGCATTATGTTGACAACTGCTTATTTTACTCCAAGCAGGAGGATGTTGGAAACTTTGGAAAATGCGATAAGGCGTGGCGTGAGTGTGAGGCTACTCATACCCGGTAAAAGTGATGTTCCTGCTGCATCATATGCAGGGAGGGCTTTCTTTTCAAGACTCTTAAAGGCTGGCGTTGAAATATTTACCTATATGGGAGAAATACTCCATGCAAAGACCTATATCTTTGACGGATGCTGGAGCATAATAGGTTCTGCCAACCTTGATTTTCAATCCCTGAGATATAACGATGAAGGAAACGTAGGGATTCTTAATGCGGAATTCGCACAGAGAATGACCGAGATATTTGAGGAGGATCTCACACACTCGTTAAAAATAGATAAAGAGAGCTGGAGTAAACGACCACTTTCTGAAAAACTAAAAGAACATTTTTTTTCATTTTTCAGAAGGAGACTTTAGCAGGTTTAGTATATTTCAATCACAAATCAGCTATAGGTTATGAATATCCGGGCAAGTGGTATTGACAAATTGAGAATAAGGTCCTTAAGCTAAATTAAATTCATAAGAAAGAGCACTGAATGGAAAGAGACAAACTTAATTTAATCAATCTTGTCAGAAAAGACTATGCAGCAGTTGCACAGGGCAAGGCAGGAAACACACCATCGAGTTGTTGTATCACTAAGGATAATACACTCACTTTACGCGATGTCGGCAAACTCCTGGGTTACAGTGAGGAAGAACTAAGCATGGGACTTGGAGAGGCTCATTTGGGTCTTGGCTGTGGCAACCCTCAGGCTATTGCTGAACTCAAAGAAGGTGAAGTCGTCCTCGATTTGGGAAGTGGAGCCGGGTTTGATGCATTTCTCACAGGAATGAAGGTTGGCCCTCGTGGCATGGTAATTGGAGTAGATATGACACCCGAAATGATTAGTAAAGCCCGTCAAAATGCAATCAATTTGAAAGCAACAAACATTGAGTTCAGGCTTGGAGAAATTGAACATCTGCCTGTGGCGGATTCAACCGTAGACATCATTATTTCAAACTGCGTGATTAATCTGTCAGTGGACAAACAGGCTGTTTTCCATGAGGCATTCCGCGTCCTGAAACCGGGTGGGAGACTTGCCATATCAGACATCCTGAAAAGCGGGGAAGTGTCAAAATCAGTGGAAGACAATCCTGCTGCGTATAGCGGCTGAATCACAGGAGCAGTCTCCGTGGAGACACTGAAACATTATCTGGGGAATGTAGGATTTGTTGAAATCCATCTAATCAAGAAAGAAAACAGTGAGGAAATTATTAAAAACTGGAACTTGGGTGAAGGGATTGAAAAAGCAGTCTTTTCTACTTATATAAAAGCTACGAAGCCTTTATGAGTATGCTTTCCTGCCTTTTCAGACATTAAAAGATTATCCAATTTTATTTTTTCTCGAGTACTATTTTGTGGTTTAATAGAGATATTTCTTTTATCTCTCCCTCAAAAACCTTTTGTTCGCCAAAGAGGTTCCTGAGGTAAATCTTTTCACCCTCGGGTCTCATAATATCTACATTCTCCAAATAAAGCTCTTCTTTTCCATCCCTGTACACATATGCATTCGCTTCACACATATTATCCCTCCTTTCCTCCCATGCGCTTCACAGCCTCTATAGTTTTTTCTATCATATGTGGAAGAGGCTCCTTTTCTATCCCTATCACTTCTATCCCTTCCTGATTCAGCGGGAGGAGAATCTTTTTTGCATCAGATGCGATAATTGCCTCTGCTATTTTTGGCGTCAGTTCCCCGAGCATCGCATTTGGGAGCACAATACTCAGTGGCCCTATTATAATATCAGCCCTGTTTGCATTCCAGATAATCGCATTTTCTCCTGTTGCACCCTTATTCGCCCTTGACTTCATCATCGCTGCAGTTGCGCTCGCATTAGTGCCGAGTGCGAGGATTTCAATTGTATCTCCAAATTCATCCCTGAGCCTTTTCACAATCAGGCTTCCAATTCCACCACCCTGCCCGTCAACCACAATGATTTTGAGCATAGACATATTAAAGTATAAAGATATTTTTACACTTCTTCAACTCTAAAACTTGACTTTGATATATAACCCATGTTATTAAATAAAAGTTTTGAGCTATGCCCGCTTCGTTTGGGCATTAAAGATAAGGAGAAAATCTTCAGTGGATCTCCCAACGTTTAAAGGTGGCATACACCCTCCTGATAAAAAAGAACTATCAGCAGATAAACCAATAGTAGAAGCAAAACCTCCTCAGAGAGTTCTCATTCCATTGAGCCAGCATACAGGAGCACCCTGTAAGCCAATTATTACCATCAGTCAGGAAGTCAAGAAAGGTGAGATGATAGGAGAACAAGGCGGATTTGTATCAGCAGCAGTACATTCATCTGTATCCGGGAAGGTAATCGCAATAGGTGAATTTTCTAATATAATGGGAAAGATGGTCCCTTCAGTTGTTATAGAAAATGATGGGAAAGAGGAATGGACACTATTAAAGGATAATCCAGACTATATGAACCTCTCTCCAGATGAAATGAAGGAGAAGATAAGGGCTGCGGGAATTGTTGGCCTTGGTGGTGCTGCTTTCCCAACCTTTGTAAAGCTTTCACCTCCGAAAGAAAAACCTATAGAGATTGTTATTCTCAATGGAGCTGAGTGTGAACCGTATCTGACTGCCGATTACCGATTAATGCTTGAAACGCCAAAGGAGATTATTGAAGGGCTGAAGATATTAATGCGTGTATTAGGTGTGAACAAAGGATTTGTGGGGATAGAAGATAACAAACCTGCTGCGATAAAAACAATGGAAGAGGCTGTGAAAGGACAGGAAAATATAAGAGTATGTGGCCTTGAGACAAAGTATCCTGAAGGTGCGGAAAAAATGCTCATAAAGGCACTCACTGAAAGAGGTGTTCCACCTCGGGGTCTTCCTATGGATGTAGGGGTTGTTGTTCAGAATGTCGGAACAGCCTTAGCTATCTATGAGGCAGTACGATACGGGAAACCTTTAATAGATAGAGTTGTAACTGTCACCGGTGAAGGTATTAACGAGCCCAGGAACCTGATGGTAAAAATAGGAACACTGGTATCTCAACTCATTGATGAGTGTGGAGGGTTTAAGAACGGAACCTTAAAGGTTATTGCAGGAGGCCCTATGATGGGCTTTGCCCTTCCCTCTCTGGATGTGCCAGTCACAAAGGGCACCTCAGGGATAGTCGTATTGCCGGAAAGTGAGATAATTCATGTTGAGGACTTCAAGCCCTGTATAAGATGCAGCAGATGTATTGATATATGCCCGATGGGGCTTATGCCCTCGATGCTCAGTACTTATTCAGAAAAAGGCTTTTATGAAGGCTCAAAGGAATATAATCTATGGGACTGTTTTGAGTGTGGCTCGTGCGCATTTGTCTGTCCTTCAAAAAGGCCGATAGTGCAGTTTATAAGGCTTGCAAAATCAATGACAAAGCCATGAAAAAAATAAAAAAATATAAATTCAAAGCACTGATCCGCCAGAGGCGGACTAAACAAGCACGAATGCTCTAAATACAAAATTCAAAATATTTTAACATTTGAATTTGTTTAGAATTTAGAAATTAGAATTTAGGATTTTTAATTTAGCTGGAGGGTAGATGGAGGCAGTAAAAAAAGAACATCCCTTAATCGTATCAATCAGCCCTCATATTAAAGACGAAGAGAGTGTAAGCCGTATCATGTGGACAGTGAGCCTGTCCCTCCTCCCTGCTCTCATAATGGGAGTTTATTTCTTCGGACCGAAGGCATTGTTCGTTACTGCCCTCTGTATTATATCTGCAATCCTCTCAGAGTATGTTTTCCAGAAGGGTCTTAAAAGAAAACTAACCACCAACGATGGGAGTGCATTTCTCACTGGACTGCTCCTCGGAATGAATCTCCCTGCATCCCTATGGTCGTTTAATCCATTCACCATTCATGTGCCTATAATAGGTTCCATTGTCGCAATAGTCATCACAAAACAACTCTTTGGAGGACTTGGCTATAATATATTCAATCCCGCACTTATCGGCAGGGCCTTCCTGATGATGTCATGGCCGAGGGCAATGACATTATGGAACGAGCCCACAGCAGCATTTGTGGCATTTGATGCAAAGACAACAGCAACACCTCTGATGATATTAAAGGAAGAGGGCATTGGAAGACTGATGGAGGTTTTCGGAGATAAACTCAATCTCTATACTCAGCTTCTTGTCGGCCACAGGGCAGGGTCTATTGGTGAAACCACAATAATAGCCTTATTGCTCGGTGCAGCATTTCTCATCTACAAAAAGTATATTACCTGGCATATACCAGTATCGTTCCTCGGGACAGTAGCAGTTCTCACTTGGATCTTTGGAGGCAAAGGGACAGGTCTTTTTACCGGCGATCCGATATTACACTTACTCAGTGGAGGACTGATACTCGGTGCATTCTTCATGGCAACAGACTATGTGACATGTCCTTCTGTGAGAAAAGGACAGATTATTTTTGGTATCGGATGTGGCGCTCTTACCGTTCTCATAAGGCTGAAGGGCGGTTACCCCGAGGGTGTTATGTTTGCAATACTCCTCATGAACTGTTTTGCACCACTGATTGACAGGGGCGTGAAATCAAGTATCTTCGGTGCAGTAAAGGAGAAAAAGAAATGAAGGATATGATAAAGATTACCCTCAGCCTGGTTGTTATCTTTATCGCTGCAGGCATTATCATGACAAGCGTTTTTGCCATAACAGCGCCGGTGATAAAGGTAGCAAAAGAAAAAGAGGAGAAAGAGGCGAGACAGAAGATGATGCCAGATGCTGAAAATATTACAGAAGCAGGGATATGGGAGCCATATGGGAAACGCGGAAAATACTTTGAAGGCAAAAAGGAAGGAAAGACAATAGGATACCTTGTTTCTACATACGGCAAGGGATATTCAAGTTATATAAACATACTCGTTTCGGCAGGAAAAGATTTGAAGATAAAGTCAATCAATATACTCGGTCACGGTGAAACACCAGGTCTTGGAGATGAAATTGAAAAAGATTATTTTAAGAAGCAGTTTGAGGATAAAGCACTTGAGCAGATAGAACTTGTGAAGGCAGAAGGCACTGACAAGATTCAGGCTATCTCAGGTGTCACAATATCAAGCCGTGCAGTGACGAACGGAGTAAAGGAAGCCATGAAATTGCTTAAAGAAAAATACGGGGTGGCACAATGAGCAATACTGCAAGTTATTGGAATCTTTTCAGAAACGGCATATTTGGAGAAAACCCTGTATTCAGGCTTGCACTAAGCCTTTGCCCTGCAGTTGCTGTGACGAGCGGAGTGAAAAATGGATTCCTCATGGGGGTTGCAGTCCTGTTTGTTCAGACAATGGCGAATGTGACAACCTCTCTTCTGAGAAAATTCATAAATCCAAAGGTCAGGATTCCCTCGTACATGTTCATAATTGCAACGTGGGTTACTGTTACTGACCTTGCAATGGCTGCCTTTGCACGGGATGTATATGCCCAAATGGGATTGTACATAAAACTCATTGTTGCCTTTGCAATCATACTTTCGCGGTCTGAGTTGTTTGCAAGCAAGAATAAGGTAGTACCTTCATTTTTTGATGGCTTGGGAATGGGAGTAGGTTTCCTCCTTGCACTCGTTATCATAGGGTTTTTCAGGGAACTCCTTGGTAAGGGGTCATTGTGGGGTATACAAATAATTGATACAAAGCCTCTATTAATTATGATCCTCCCTGCAGGAGGTTTTTTTGCAATGGGGATTCTGATGGGGTTCTTTAACTGGATTGATATAAAATTTTTTGGTGGCAAGGGTGCCAGCGGTGCTGGCGGCAGCCACGGTTGAGGTTAGACAATGGAATTCACAAAATTATTTGAGCTTCTTATCGCAGCCTCGCTCATAAATAACTTTGTCTTCACACGATACCTCGGTCTCTGCATATTCTTTGGTGTTACAAAAAAGATGGATACCTCAATAGGAATGAGTGTTACTTTTACCTCGGTTATGGTGATAAGTGGCGCCCTGAACTGGCTTATCTATAAATTTATCATGACACCACTTGGCCTCGGATTCCTTGAGATTGTCATATTCATCGGAGTTGTAGCAGGTTTTGTACAGGCTGCTGACACAATCATGAAAAAGGTTGCGCCAGGGCTCTACTACAAGCTCGGAATCTACCTTGCACTTATTACCACAAACTGTATTATACTGGCGGTGCCGTTACTTAATGTCTCTGAAGGTTATAATTTCATGGAGAGTCTTTTCTTTGGGTTGGGTTCTGGTATTGGCTTCAGCCTCGCAATGATAATAATGGCAAGTATACGTGAGAAACTTGAGTTGGCAGATGTGCCAAAATCTTTTCAGGGGTTACCCATATCTTTTGTAGTAACTGGCTTGATTGCACTGGCTTTCCTGGGTTTCTCAGGATTAATTACGCTTTAAAATAAATTAGGTTAACGGGTGAATAGGTGAGTAGGTGAATAAAAGCGTAAAAGGAGTAGCGATAGTGAATGTTTCAACAGTAAACCCCGTGTTCGCTCTAAAAGGAATTTTATCTTCATCCCTGCTGCAAGCAGCGGGGCTTTCTAACGGGGTAAAAAAGATAAGTGTAATTACAACGATACTGTTGTTTTTTTCTACAACTGCTGTGTATGCAGGTGTAGGTGGAGAAATTGATGTATCTGGCCCCATTAACTTAAAACAACTCTTAATTTTTACATTGATATTCCTGGGTGGATTAGGAGTAGTATTTGGTGTTGGCCTCGCTTTTGCTGCTCAGAAGTTTGCAGTTAAGGTTGACCCTAATGTCGAAAGGGTAAGAGATGTACTGCCAGGTGCTAATTGTGGCGCATGTGGATTTGCAGGGTGTATGGGATATGCAGAGGCTGTTGTTGCAAAACCCGATGTTTCTCCAAACCTTTGCTCGCCTGGAAAGGCTTCTGTAGCAGATGCAATCGCACATATTACAGGGAAAATAGCTGCTGCAGTAGAGCCTAATTTCGCAAGGATTAAGTGTCAGGGCGGATGGAGCAAATCAGTAAAGAAATATAAATACGAAGGCATTCAGGATTGCAGGGCTGTGATACTCGCAGGAGGTGGCGATAAATCATGTAGATACGGTTGTTTAGGCTACAGGACATGCGAGAGGGTATGCCCCTTTGGCGCAATAACCATGACAGATGACTACCTTCCCTTTGTTGACATCACGAAGTGCACAGGTTGCAGAAAGTGTGAGGCAGCCTGCCCCACAAAAGTTATAGAAGTGCTTCCTGCATCAAGACAGGTCCTTGTGTCGTGCCATTCAAAGGACAAGGGCGTGGACACAAAGAAGAACTGTCAGGTAGGCTGCATTGCATGCAGTACCTGTGTGAAGGTATGCCCGTTTGATGCACCCCTTGTTGAAAATAATCTCTCAAAAATTATTCTTGATAAATGTAAGGTATGCGGCCTCTGTGTTCCAAAATGCCCCACAAAAGCGATCTTCGACTTTATTCCTCAAAGGCCAAAGGCTATTGTTCTGGACCACTGCATCGGGTGTTTGATTTGCATGAAGGTATGTCCTGTGAATGCTGCCTTTGGTGAACACAAGAAATTACATGTAATTGATCAGACGAAGTGCATAGGATGTGGTATCTGTACCGCAAAGTGTCCTGTGCAGGCGATAGACGGCACATCCAATGCAGCTGAGGTATTTGCAGCAGCGGCAGCTAAGAAGGCTGAAAAAGCTGCATAGAGCAGTTGCCTGTTCATCCACCCTTATATGAACACGGTTAACCAGACCCCAGCTATTACCGGCAAGCCAGTCATCGACACACCAGAAGTTTTAGACTGGCCCACAGATAGCGGGCATATGGAACCGTCAATCGGCGAACCTACTGCCAACCTTTCGGATGAGTTTACGACTATTTTAAAGACCCACGGTTTAGATCGCCCGTGAATCATTCAGGATAGATTTTATAAAAACATACCCCCTTAATCCCCTCATGGCAAAGGGGGAAGTAGAGGGGGTATTTTCGGGCTAACGACTCCACAATTCAAGGGTGACCATATTGTTTCTCACTTATAATTCTAATTGTATAATTATAATTGACAAATGGTAGAACTATATGTATTTTATAATTAGCATGATAGAACGTAACCTCTATCAAAAAATCGAACCATATCTCAACTCGCCTGAGTCTATTGTTATCACCGGAATGCGACGGGTCGGGAAGACTACGCTCCTTAAATACATATTCGAACAAGTACATTCAGAAAATAAGATATTCCTCGACCTCGAAAACCCACTGAACAGGAAATACTTTGAGGAAAAGAATTATGAAAGGATACTCGATACCTTCAGACTCCTCGGTCTTAACCCAGGACTAAAGGGTTTTGTTTTTCTGGACGAGATCCAGTTTGTAAAAAATATCCCTTCTGTTGTCAAATACCTACTCGACCACTATGATATTAAATTCTTCCTGACTGGATCGGCAAGCTTTTATCTGAAGAATCTCTTTTCCGAATCTCTCTCAGGCAGAAAATATATTTTTGAACTCTTCCCCCTGAATTTCAATGAATTCCTGAAAATGAAGAAAGCGAAGATCAAACTGACTTCTCCAAAAACATCTCTCACAGAGAGCATATTCCTTACCATCACCCGGTATTACGATGAATACCTCGAATATGGAGGTTTTCCCGGTGTTGTGACAAAAGAGACTGCCCAAGAAAAAAGAATGATGCTGGATGATATCTTTTCCTCCTATTTCCAGCAGGAAGTTATCCAGCTTGGAGATTTCAGAAAAACACATGTCATTCGTGATCTCATGTTGCTTCTAATGGAAAGGGTGAGCTCCAAACTTGATATCCAGAAGCTTTCAAGGGAATTGGGAATCTCAAGATCGTCTTTATACAATTATATTTCTTTTCTTGAACAGACTTATTTTCTTAAGCTGATACGACCCTTCAGCAGAAACAGGGACACTGAATTAAGGAACATACCCAAAGTGTATTTGTGCGATTCAGGGCTGATACACCACTTTGCAAGGGTAAGTGAAGGGAGCGTCTTTGAAAACGCCATCTTTTCAAGTCTGAGAACGAAAGGGGAGTTAAACTATTACCAAAAAAAGAGTGGGGTTGAAATAGATTTTATCCTGGACAAAAAATATGCTTATGAAGTAAAAATTTCACCTTCCATACAGGATATAAAACGACTGCAGGAACTCTCGCAAGAACTCCATTTGAAGGGATTTACTGTGGTGTCGAGGAAGTATGTAAAACTTGAAAATGTAACATACGGATTCATGCTTTGACACAAATGAGGCAGATCAGAAATTGTCTGCTTTTCAGCTGGAAGGAAATTATACTTATGTGAAGTTCTTCAGGCTTATAGAGCTCACGAAGAAATACTTAGTTTTTTGATTAAATTTAATTGTTTCTGACGAAAGATCTACCATTTGAGAATTACCTTTTGAGAATTACCTTATAAAATCTTCTCTTGCCTACTTTGATAATATGTTCACCTTGTGGGAGCATGGTACTCGGTTCAGTTATCGTGATATCATTTACTTTCACGCCATCCTGTTTAATAAGCCTTATTGCCTCGCTTGTGCTTTTCGCAAGACCTATATCTTTCATTATCTGAGGAAGCCAATTAATATTTTTTTCTATAGTAACTGTATCTGCTATCCCAATAGTTTCCTTTAACACTAAGGTAATCACAGGAATCTCATCAGGAACTCCCTTTTCCTTAAAGACATGGTCGAATTCTTCTTTTGCCTGAAGAGCAGAATCCTTACTCCAGTATCTTTCCACTATCTCCATAGCGAGATTTTCTTTCGCATGTTTTGGATGAACCTTGCCATTCTTTATCATATCTTTTAATAAATGAAGCTCCTCCATAGAGATTTGGCTCAATAGTTCATAATATCTGAGCATAAGCTCGTCACTGATGGACATTATCTTCCCGTACATTTCTTTAGCTGGCTCATTTATGCCAATATAATTCCCGAGGCTTTTGGACATCTTCTTCACGCCGTCAAGACCCTCAAGAAGCGGCATGATCACGAGACACTGTGGCTCCTGCCCATATTCCTTCTGGAGTTCCCTCCCAACAATAAGGTTAAATTTCTGGTCTGTGCCACCAAGTTCCACATCAGCATGAAGTGCTACAGAATCATAACCCTGTATTAATGGATACATGAATTCATGGATGCCTATAGGATTCTGACTGATCCACCTCTGCCTGAAATCCTCTCTTTCAAACATCCTTGCAACAGTATACATGCTCGCAAGGTGTATCATTTCTCCTGAGGTCATTATTGACATCCATTCTGAATTAAAAACGACCTTAGTTTTTTCAGGGTCGAGTATCTTGAATACCTGCTCTTTGTAGGTTTCTGCATTTTTTAATACCTCTTCTCTTGTAAGCGGCTTTCTCATTTCATTCTTCCCGCTCGGATCACCAATCATTCCTGTAAAATCACCAATGAGAAATATCACCTGATGTCCGAGTTCCTGAAATTGCCGAATCTTTTCGAGCAAAACTGTGTGACCGAGATGGATGTCAGGGGCAGTGGGATCAAAGCCAGCCTTAATTTTGAGGGGCCTCTTTTCTTTATATGATTTTTCGAGCTTCTTAACGAGGTCTTCCTTAACGATTATCTCAACAGCGCCCCTTTTTATTATCTCAATTTGTTTCTCAGGTTGTAACATAGTGGCTATAATAATAAAACTTAAGTGTGATTACCGTCAATCATTTCGTGTTAATTGCTATTCCCTATTGCCAAGACTGACAGAACTTTTAACTTCTAAGGCTCTTGTAGTAAACAATGAGAGTTGTTATTATTTATCATTTAAAAACGATATTTTATCAGAGCTTTTAGAATTAAGAAAAAAGGTTGAGTAATGAAGATAAGAATAAAGAAATATGAAGATGTATCACCAGTAGAATTCCTTGTCTTAAGGGATAAGCTCGGCCTAAGAAGATATAGAAAGACTACTAAACGAGATGAAGAGGAAAGAAAAATTCTCCTTAACCTTGGATTAAAAAAGATAGAAGAGAAGGAAAATAATAACTTTATTTCTGTGGGGTACAGGAAAAGAAGGTTAATAATTTAATAAAGGTTTATCTTGAGATTGACAACTTTATAACCATACAGGATAATTAGACCTTCAAGGATATGATTGGAGGTGACGTTATGAAAAGAAATATTTTTAATACGAAACGATTATCTTGGGCTCTGATATTGGTCTCGTTTCTTTTTGGCTGTGCCACAACCTATGTTAAAGGTAGTCGAATAGATGAAGTGGCAGTAAAGAAAATTGAAGTCGGAAAAACTACCAGGAGTGATGTTTTAAAAATGTTCGGTGCTCCAGACAAAATCATTGATGCTGGAGGCGTAGTGACTTTGAAAAGTGCGGTGACAGGTGATGTTGATATTGCATCAAAACAAGAGATAGCGGTAGGCAAAAACCAGGAAATCTACATTTATGAATATGAAGAAAAAGTAGGGCTTGTCCATGGCGGTGGCTATTTCGAGGTAAGGGAAGTAAAGAAAAATACCTTAATGATTTGGATTGATAAAGGTACAGGGATTGTTCAAGATTATGGCTATAAGAAAGAGATAGAGTAATATTTTGGGTCTTCCCAAGAGCACGTTCTATGTTTAATTATATAGAAACAAAACACATCAAACCTTTATCAAAAAAAATTTTAAATTTAAGTCGAGAAAGTAGTAATTTGGGAGAGAATTTTGATCCCAATAAATTATTAAAAGCTTTTTCAAAACTTCAATTAAAACCTGGATACACTCTGGGATTTAGAATAAGAAAGGTTTTCCTGGGAGGATTAGGTAAGGTTTTTCTAAAAAAAGATAATGAAGAAATAGAATTTTACGAAGACCCTGATATTTTTGAGACCAAAAAAGAAACAGAGACTCAGATTGACTCATTTATCTTTGAGGAATCAGATTTAGGATACTTTCAGCTTGCATGGTTTATGGAAGAGGTTAAATTATTATCACTTTTTTGGCATGCAGTATATATCTCAACTTCGTTGGTATATTCTTTTGAAGATTTCAAAACTTTTGCTAAAGGTGATTTTTTCCCACAGGCTAAGAGAGATATTTCGTTTTGGGAAACATTAAAAGAGATCGATTTAAGGCCAACAATTTCTTATGCTAAAAATGAAGTTATTGTAAACATGTACAGGTTTAGCTCATGGGTGATCTTCCCCCGATTTAACGGACACTGAGTTAAATTAGGCTGCCATAGCCTCCAGCTCAAATGATACCGGTGAACGGTATCCTATCGCTGAATGCCTCCTCTGCCGATTATAGAACATTTCA
>Ga0315296_10002835_pt1 | contig 14651 bp, 15 predicted proteins | sample YL17G14_18_MG_FD_203921 | JGI IMG/M metagenome (GOLD analysis project Ga0315296, IMG submission 203921) | Sediment microbial communities from Yellowstone Lake, YNP, Wyoming, USA - YL17G14_18 | ecosystem: Environmental > Aquatic > Freshwater > Lake > Sediment | place: USA: Wyoming | collected... | reverse complement strand
GAGAGGTCGTGGAAGGCCCGAATTCCGATCATCGAGACCGTGAGGGCGTCGTCGGCACCAGATCTTCTCAATTCCTCATGGGTTGAATGCTTGAATCGCCCCTCATCTCACGATCGAGGTGTCAAAGGTCGGTCTGTACTACACATATGCAGTTCCGGCTATCAAGTTGATAGGCTGACTGGAGAAGAATTCCTTCGCACTCTGACGATACCCGACACATACATCTTTCGATTGGAGAATGATAAAACTAGCCTGAGCCATCACTGAGCGCTTTTGGCTCGCTGCAATAATCGCTGAAATGAAACTTAGCTAGCATCGCCGGTTCGAGTACCGTTCTTTGCATCCCATTGGATGCAAACCCGGATCTGCATTGTTGTAGCCGAGAACCTTACCATGACATAGCCGGCTTCAGCGTCATTCAGTTGCTCAATAAGCGAATAGAAAAGAGGAAAGAGGTTTTGACCTTTCGCAATGGTTGGCTTACCAGTTGGCACCCTATCACGGTGAGTAAGTGACAAAATAGACATACATGATATCGTGAGCATTGGATATCACTGCGTTTGTCACCGGGTCGTGGGTGTGGTCGGGTGTCCACAGGAAGACTCCAACGTAGTTGGAAGGGGGCAGCGCTTTGAGGCCAATGTATCTGTACAGATCCGATCCCGCAGAATAGGTCCATGAGGCCTGTCCGGAGAATGATAGATAACTCCCAACGTTGAGCCCCCCAGCAATTGTCCAAGTGGTCTGGCTACTAGCCGACATCCCAATATCCCTTAACGGGCGCGGGAACACGGTACCAAGGCTTGATCTGAGGAAATAGGAAGTACCAGGTGCCCAGTAATTGCCGGCCCTGTACTCCGCAATTGCCTGATCAGCTGTGAATCTAGGAGCCTGGGTAAATGTGAGTACCTTCAAATCCTTGGATTCGGGACGGATCAGCTTGATGACATAGTACTCCTTGCCATTCGTAGGCAGCTTCTCCACGAGTCTAATCTTCTGGGCATTCTGATGGCCAATCATCACTCCCGAATCGGTCACCCACACATCACCAGTTCCCCAGTATGTGTTCCAAGATTTCGTGTTCGCCCAGCTACCAGAGAGATAACCTATGGACCCACCAACCTGAACACCGGCCTTATAGGTTCGAGATGAACCCGAGTTCATTGTCGCCCGAGCGTATGCGTACACATATGACGAAGTCGAAGCATCACCCACATACCTGGCAGCAACAATCGGAACATCCTGCGTGGCATTCTTGACATCGGTGTAGATGTCGAGGACAGTCGCTGTGGAATACCTCAGATATACTGACGCGAAGTATATCACAGTCCCATACACGGCATCAATCATTCCCCCAGCCTCAACCACGCCATCGTAGTACACGGACAGGTAGTAGTTCCCATCTGAGAAAGTGCGGGGCAAGTCGACTCGATAATACCGGAATCCGTCCACAGAGCTTGTCTTGTACCAGCCCCCTTTGATCGCCTGCTGATATGTGTATCCACTCTGTGGCCTGATAGCAACAACTGCTTTCTCTAGCCCATTCCAGACTCCGACTCCATCTGCCCCGGCGGTGGTCTCATAGATGCTGCCAACAAGACCTCCGTGAGCTACCAGGTTGAAGTAGGCGTGCCCGGCTTTGCGATACACCATAGTCACAGTAATTGACTGATCCCAGTAGTCCAGACTAATGATGGCGCTTGCCGTCACTACAATTGTTCCCGAAAGCTGGTATACCGGCGAAAGCCTGTAGCTTCCGTCAGCTCCCGTGTATGTGGTAAGCGACGTAGTTGACACCTTCACCCCCACAAGTCCGATTCCTGTCTGAGAGTCCTTCACCCAGCCATCTATGTACGTGGCTCCTCCTGCAGCCGACACGTTCAAGGAGCTCAATACTGACAACATGAACAATGCGGATGCAACAAACGCAAACAACATTCCTCTCTTACGGTACTTGCTCATTCATCCCATCTCCTTTCTTCTTTGATTCACCTCAACGAAAGGGCGGAAGCGAGCTGACCAGCAGCTCAGTGAACACACACCTCAGCCCAATCCTACCCCGGCTCATCATCGCGCAAGGCATAGATAAACCTTGTCTTGACCATTAGAGAGACAACGCGGGATGAGTGGTTCGGCTTTCGATGAACCGCACTTGGTCTTCCCAAGGGGCTGTGTGCGAGCACTTCTCAAGTATCACGAGCTTCGAGACATGGATGCAACGATGAATAGTTCTGGTGCACTTCGGCGAGCGGGGATCAGACTCCCCGACAGTGACGAGACAGGGAGGTCGATTCCCGAATCCAACCTCACTCATTCATAGCATGCAGTGCCCGGATAATGGTTTGGAATCTGCTGGCAATTAAAGCTCTCACATTTACATGCCAGTAGAATATTGATTCATTAAAGGTGGCCTCGGAATTGCCCGAATGTGTCCATGACTGAAGCCGTCAGCCCCGGCGACGGCAGCAGGTGCGTGGCCGGACAAGACTCGCTTTTTAGAGCCGTCTCTTGTCTTGGTAGCCTCAAGAAGTGTATGTCAAGGTTCCACTGCCGTCAACGAAGATCCACACCGCCCACCCGGGCACCAATGTGAAGTCCGACGGAGGAACGCCGTTGATGTAGGTCCTGTACTCCTTTGTGACAGCGTCGTACATCGCGATCAACGTGATGTTCGAACCGCTCCACATCGAGATAATATCGCTTGCCCACCAATTCGCATCAAGCGTCTGCAGGCCTATAGCCACCCAGCCACCGCCCGGAGATAGGGTGATGCTCCTGGTCTGCGTGTCGGTCAGAATCGTTCCGTAGAGAAGAAGCGTTTGGTCAGCACCGGCGAATATCCAATAGCCAGTGCTAGGCAGAATAGGGAAATCAACCGCCCACGCCTCCCCAGTGTCCGGATGGAGTTCTTATCCATAAGGTCTTTTCAAGGACTCTTGTTTGAACATTACACAGCCGATTCTGCGAGGAACCGGCCTGATGGTTGCCATTCCGGGGTGAAGAAACGATTTGTTACCGGCAAAGATATCGTACTTCCAGCATCCTTTGGGTCGAGTCCCAGCGAAGGGCCAACATTGACGATAGGCTAGATCTGCAGGTTTGCATCCTGATGCATATGAACTGATCCAACCAGTAACTCATATCAGGGGCCGCCACCATTCAATTTCTGTCTTCAAGAACATTTGGCAGATGAGGCAAACAATCGAATCGCCGGTCAAGCTCTCGATGGCCTTCCGTTCGGGTGCATTTGGCAACAACTGCCCTAGGTGGCAAGAGCATTCTTCTTGAAGGAATTCAATTCGAGCACAAATCTCTTGTGCGATTCCGACCTACCCTCAGCATTGAGATAATCCTCGAATCCAAGGAGCCTGAGGCATTCATTGATGAATCCCTCAAGATGTCTCGCACATGATCTGGAGAAGCGGGAAGGCTCTATGTAGTATTCGCCAACCTGTCTGTATGCGCCCCAAGCCGAGACTACATCATGTTCGATGTTCCTAGATGGGATACCTGCGAAGATGTCGTGGACAGTCTTATCCACTTCTATCATGTTCATAATCCAGTTGCCATCCCTTCCTCTCATTTCAAATGTGACCTTCGGGTGCATGGTCTTGTGCACTATGTTCTCTCGTAGGTAATACATGCCGTTTATGAATTGACAGTACGCAGAAATGTGCTTGCGGAGTTCAGGATTCTGGTGGCGAAGTGCTTTCAGGAACTCCTTCCCACTTCTACCACTAAGTGAAGTCCTTGCAGGGATGTCGTCTCCATCAAAGGCTATGGCGAGTCTGTCCTTTGCGCAGAGAGCAATGCTGTCGAACACTCCCACAACTAGTGATACCAGATAGTTGAAATGGTAAACCTGCATCGTCATCGAATCGCTCGTCGGACCCGAGTAGTACTGTTTGGTTAGCTCGTCAACTGCCATCAGAACGTACTCATAGCGAGCGGCAAGAGCATCCCCGTTGTCATCTCCAACATTGTAGTATCTCAACTTCGACCTGAGTGACATCCAATACCAGTATCCACTATTACACTGGCACACCGGAGCATAGAGATACCGGCCTCTAGATTTCGACCATACATCGAGAATCTCTCGGGACTCCTCGACATCAATCATAACAAGATTTCTCAGGCCAAACTGTGATTGAAGCTTCATACGGTTTGCTAGCAGAGTTGCGTTCTCTGTAACGAGAAGACAGTTGGTCTTGTGATCATTGAGCTGTGACGCCAAGATTGGCAGCTCTGCTGTGCGTCTCTCTTGCTCATCGAGTTGCTCATGAAGTTCTAGACCGAAAAGGAGCCTCGCGCAATGCTTTAGATGGGCCTCATCAAAATGGACCATTGATTTCAGGGATCTCCCACCCGACCATTCGAAGCCAATGGTGGAGTATCCAGTCTGTCTCCTCTCCAATCTGAACTCGGGAACCGCATTGAGGTCCTGGAATGAAGTCTGAAAAGGAGATCTGGCGAACCTGAACTCTCGCTGAGAGTGATATGACAATAGGAGTCTCGCGCTATCATCGCCTTCGGATAGGGCGAGCTCGAGACTGTCTGAGTCGAATATTACTAATGGATCTTCGATTTCATGAATCAAGGGTCGGGAATCCAGCATGTCAACACACCTCCGTCACCGAATCCTCTTCTGAGGATTAAGAATCGCCCAGCAGAATCCTGCCTAAATATCTCAATGATAGCAACGCAGATTAGCCGGCTCTCCCTAGTTCCTCCATCGGTATCTTGCACTCTAACTGATTCCTATGGTAAGCTTCGAGTTCTTCGCAGAGCCTCTTATCTCTAAGCTTAATACCAAACGTCACGGACGGAACCTTCACTTCAGGAGTCGCGAAGCTGAGTAGTACTTCGCTTTTGTCCACCAGGAACATCTCGATAGCTGGAGGGGATGGTTCACTATGTCGGTGTTGATGATAGTTCTGCAGGCCGCCATATGAGCGATGGATCTGCGCAAAGCGCTTTCTCCATTCCTCTGTATCTTGATGAAAGATGACTCGGATGAATCGAGACTTGGGGCTGTTCTTGAGGAAGCTGACGACGCACTGATCCCATCTGTCCTCTGTATCCGGTTCAGGAAGAAACGAGTTTACGGTGCGGATAACATGAGGACGTTCCTTGTCGAGAGCATCCAGCATTCGTTCGAACTCACCGTATATGTCCTCATTGTTCTTGACCATTGTAATTCGCTCTGCCCCGGATGGCAAGAGACGCCCCACCATTACTACGATGATGGATGCAACTAACGAGGAGCCAATCGCCAGTGTCACGGTGAATCCTTCACTGTAGCCGCGTATGAGAAAGGCTATCACAATCAGAAGTAGACCAAGCAGGACAACCGCAAGTAGTGGCCAGAAACCCGCACTTCCCCGAATATCGTCTATCCCCATCATATCACCGTCATCACGCTCTGCGATTGCGAAAACACCAACTTCCTATTCCTCGTCCAAGACTAACGGGGCTCCAGATCGCATTCCCACAAATGCTGCACATTCCTATTCCCAATCTACTCCCCTGCTGTTCAGCCGCTCGATAGTGAGTAGACTTCATCAGCTTGCGTGCAGCCCGGAGGTCGCCCTTCAGCATCCTTGAGCCAGCACCGTAATTCGCATCGCCTGTGACCACGCCCGTCGCATGGGCAACAGGAGCGCTCTCAGCACTTGCTTCAGTGTGGGCGTAGATTTCCCGCCGCCCTCCTCTCGCCACAACCTGCACATGATTCCATCGATTTCCCAAATCCGGCCGCTCTCGAACGTAGGTCTCAACCTCACCTTCCTTCGTGAACCCTGGAATTACCCGCTGCCTGTAACCAGCCACCTCCAGTTCCTTCCTGACCTTTGGATACTCCTTACTGCTGACTGTGACTGCCGGTGTCCTTCCCTCCGCAACCATTGACTTACCCATATGCAGAATGTCTCGCGAGGATTTCAACCTGCTCATCTCTCCTTGCGCCAACACTGGCATCCTCAACGCAAGGTAATGCTAACCAACGGGGAAGCATAGTTTGAGAGCGGTCCTAAGTTTAATCAAGTGGAGTCGTATTTAACCCAGGATGGCAAAGCGAAAAGCAGCTAGCCGTTTGGTCAAGGAGAGTAAGAATCTCATTCGCAAAGGTGAGAAGTTCGTCAGAGGACTTGGACATGAGAATCAAGAGCTGATTGGATTCGTTGCTGGCAAACTCATCGGAGACAAGGTGAATGCATTGTACGAATCGCGGAAGCCTGAGGAGAAACTAATCTGGGAGATCTCCAGACCAATGCACCATTACGAACTGGGACTAGTCCTCAAAAGGGACGGACAGAGGGGGCGAGACCCGCTGATGAAGGGAGTTGGCTATGGACTAATGATCTCCGACATAGAGGATAGGGAGAAGGTACCTATCCGATCGCGAACGAAGAGCAAGCGGGCGAGGTAGAGAGTGTCGGTAGATTTGAATCCTGACGCTTTCACATCATGACGCATCTAAGTCATTCGAAGAAGCCAACATTCAGCGTACGTTGGTCCCGATCGTTGGAACTCACATCCAGAGCGTTTCCAAGGAATGAAGCGTGTTCTCCACTCTGCGCATTATCTCTGGTGAGCATGCAACGATTCCCATTGATCTCGTATAGTCTTGTGGTCCAATAGGACCGTCTGGATATCTCGTGGAAGCTTCATGGGGAAACGTCAGAGCTGATGCAACAAACAAGAATGGAACTGTTCTCATTAGCGGAATCGCTTTCTTGATTCCCTTCCTTATGCTTTCAACGTCCTTCTCGCACATTACAGGACCTTGAGCCCCCTGGAGGAGGGGAATCATCCCAGTTGGTGCCCACTCCGCCAAAAGAGACACTACTGCCTGCATCGATTTGTCTGCGGCTTTGAACGACTTGATGATTCGCTCAATCTCCGACTTGCTCATTCGAGCTACTTCAGTCTTCTTTGCATCAATCTCGTCTATCCTCGAAAGATCAAAATTGAGTCTTGGATCAACCTTGCCGAGCTTGGGTATGAACCTCGAGAGCTTGCGTGCGTAGAGGAGATGTCCCTTAAGCGAATCGTGTCCGATGTCCCTGACTTCTTTGGGGGTCCCCATACGCGTACCTAACACGAACGCCTTGGTCATCTTCTCAACACATTGTTGGAGGTGGTAGACTGAGGGTGCGAACATACGCCCCTTGTACAACATCTTGGAAGCCTGAAGATCTTCCCTACTAGTCCTCAGGAACTGCTTCGTGAGCTCGCTTACATCTGGACTACTTCTGCGAAGAGCGATGATGAACCTGCTCATCTCAGTCATGACGGAATCAAGGTTGTCAAGCACGTCATACGCATTGCGTAGTTCCCTGATAAATGGCGTGGAGCCGGGCTTATAAAGGAGCGTCTTCTCGAATCAGTGCTGACTCCGGGTCTCCAATTTACAAACTCTCGCACTATCTCGCGTCAATATCTATTCAATGAGTTCTCCTACTTCGGTTCACATCCTGTTCTATGCAGCGATCCGGGAAGCTGGTCAATACCTTCAGTCCTGCTTCATAGCGCGCTGAAGCGATGTGAGAGTCGACGACAGGAAGGAATGGAGCTTGTCGACGAGATGATTCTGCTCTACATCGGGCACTCCCAGAATACTCAACCAGGCTTTATCAATCTCTCTCCGTCCCTCAAAAGACTTCTCGAGTTGTGCTAACAGACTCGGATATTCCGTGCGACTGAGATGCTTAATCGTTGCCAGGAGCTTCCTTCTCTGCTCTGGGCTGAGTTTCGAAATATCTGGAACATAGGTTTTCTCAAAATGATGTTTACTCAGCTCCCACCACGTTCCTCTTGTCTGAGTGCGATGCTTCAACATTTGAAACAAGAACAGAGAGGAGTTGAACCACAGGCAAAGAAGCTTCGCATCGTCCTCGCTAATCCCCCGAACACCCCATGGCCCTCTTCCGGTGAAGGCCAGGTCCTTTGTGAATACAGCGATGTGATGAGTACCAGGGCTTGCAATGTCAACGCGCCGTTCAAGAAAGAGTCGGGACATACCTTGCTGGATGCGTTCTGGCCACCTCTCACGAATCCTGGTAATGAACAATCGGCTCTGTTCCTCACCGTAGATAGCACGCAACACATTCGGCAAATCTGCGTAAGCCTTGGAGACGATAATGTCAGTCTGGTCTGTGACATCGAAAAAACCGTAGTGCGATATTCGGCGTACAGTTGGGACTGCAGCGCTGCGCGGAATTCTTACCTTAGCTCCAGTGACACGGTCTCTTGCGTGGATTTCTGTCAGGGTCTCCTTAGTCAGTACGAGCCTGTCAACTTTCTTAAGTGCTCTCTCCTCAGATCGGCAGATGTTGAGTGCCGATGCTCCATAGAATACTCCGCCTCTACCGTCCGGACCTTCTGCTTCTTTGTTCCCAAGTGGTGAGATCAGTGCCTTGATTCCAAGCATCTTCTCGACTTCGCTGTATGGGATCATCAATGAAGATTCCATAACGCTTCGTAGCTCAGGGACAAGCCACTCATACCCACGACTGAGTTGCGGTAACAAGCTCGCAAACCCTCCTCCGCTAGTCGAGAGCTCATCCTGCTTGACCCACTTAATGGTCGCAAGTCCATCATCGCTATCGCGCACCGATTCAGAGCGCGTCACCAAGTTCTGGATATCGCCCGGAGTCCACTCTGTTGGGTCAGTCTTTGTACCTATTAACGGAAAGCGATGTTTTGCGGTGGGAGTGAGCTTCTCCGCAACTAAGAGTATCTCGCTGAGTGCGGTGTTCTCAGAGAACGCCGATCTGCCGAGGCCAACAACAATCGCACGAATAGTGTATTCGGATGTCAGCATCTGGACCATTGGAGCGAATGTCTCCCCCGTCAAAGTCGTCTGAGGAAGGACGGCTGCCAACATGCCGTCCTTCTTGAGAAAGCGGTCGGCCAAGAGAAGGAAGTACCCATGGAGGCCGATTTTTCCACCCGTGAGTTCCTGATATTCAGACGCAAATCGCCTTTTCAGGAGATCCTTGTAATCTGAACCCAATCGATCGGAGCTCGTGAAAGGTGGATTCATGATCACTACGTCTACGGGCTCCAACTGCAGCTCCTCGCCACCAAATCCTCCTGGAGTCACAACCCCCCTTTCAATATACTTGGCGTGTGTCTTCGGTTGACCACTGTCAAACATGTCCAGCGTAGGTATTCTGAAGGCCCGTGCAAGCTCCCGGCTGAGCGATGGGATCGAGCTACCCGGTTTCAGCGCGGTTGAATCCCACACCGCAATCCTAACCTTCTGCGAGATGAACGAAGGTATCTGAAGAGAGAGGTGGACAACCGCCAAATGAGTTGCAAAGGGCATGATGTCAATTCCAGTCACTTCTCTTCCCAGGAATCGCCGATGGTCTCGCTCTGTAAACTCTCGTCCGCTTTCTTCCATCAAAGACCGCTTGCGTTGATAAGATGCGACCAGCAGAGTGCCACTGCCGCAGGCAGGGTCCAGGATCACATCATTGTCTCGCCGGATGGCCAGCGCGGCCAGTAAGTCTCCGGCTTGTTTGTTCGTATAGTAAGCCGCGACCGGTTTCCTCACTGAGAGTGGTATGAGATTGTGAAAGACCTTCCCAAGGAGGTCTTGTCGAAGACCGGCAATCCGCATCAACTGGATGATCTCAACAACGCTGCGTACCGCGTCTACTGATTCCTCCGACAATCTGGACGCAATGTCAAAGCCGAACGTCGGCGCATAGTCGACTTTCAAAACCTTCAGGAAGTATCTCGTAAGATCTGAAGGACGATTGAGACCATTCGGGTCTATCTGCTCATAGAGGTCGGGCTCTGCTCTCGATAGTACGTGATAGAAAAGCAGTTGGCTAATCAAGAGGTAGCTCGCAGCCTTTCTGAACTCATCGATGGGCATTCTCTTAGGCTTCAACTCAAGGATACTGTCGAAGACCGTGCTCCCTCCAAAGATATCCTCGAGTTCCTCTGGCTTTAGGTTTCGCATTCTCATGCTCAAGTGCGTAACGGCGCCTGCGAGGACTTTTATCACGAAATCTGTATCTGGCTCAGCCTCGACTGCTGGTCTAAGGACCTGTTCAGCGATCCAGTCAGCAATCTCCGAAATCGTACCCATCTTGCGGTCCCCAGGACGGTCGTCGCGGAAGAGGGCTGAGACCTCATACTTCGCGTTTGGAGATGCGGCCAAACGCCTAGTTTCTTTCCAGTCCACCTGCCGCAGCTCGCCTGGAATAAGTACTGCAAACGCCCCCTTTATTGGCAGGCTGCGAAGCTTCAACCAGTCAGTGAGTTTCATCAAGTCTTGAAAATAGTCGCCTTCGCCGCCCAGCTTTGTCTCAAGAACATAATCTCCACCGTTAGCAAGAACGGCGTCCGGCGCCATTCGGCCTTTCGGAAGAGGGACCGAGAGTTCATGCCCAACGCGAACATTGCGAGATCGCAACTCATCAAGTAGAACTTGTCTGACGGAAATCTCCGTGGCGCGGAAGCTCATGTCAACGGGAAGCCAACGGTAATCTTAGCTCATATTCTTTTGGAGTACGTGAACGAGTAAGACCTCCAAGCATTGGATAAGACCAAGTGCTCTCTCTATGAAAGGAGCGGCGCAATTCGACGGCCAGGTAGAGCACCCTCACCCTCGCCTCCTCCAGGTACGCGAGGAGGAGGCGCTCCAGCCTCCTCGTCTCCGCCCTCTTCGAGAACTTGTGCAGCGTCGTCCAATGAGGCACTCTCCTCAATCCGAGCTCCTCGAGAAGCGAGTCACAGACCTCCAGGATCTCGCAGAAGTCCCTGTACGACTTCCTGAAGTGCTGGCGGAGCGCCAGCAGGACCACATGCTGGTGGTCCGTGTACAGGTGATTCGCGAATCTCGAGTTCCTGAGAGGGTACCGGGAGCGCTTCAGTACCCTCATCTGTCTGCGAACAATGCGAACCAGTTTATGCTGGTTCGCTTTCTTCCCATCCCGCGGCACGGGGCTATCCCATCCTTGGAGCCAGGATCCTTGACAGATCGTTAGCTGGCTTCCGGGAGGGGCTATACCGTGCCGACGTTTCTACCTTTCCAGGATGTCGCTTTTCAAGGGTTTCTACAGAGCACCGGCAACGAAACTTTAATGTGCCGTTGTTTGCTATTGTTCCTTGGAGGTACCAAATGGCTGGTCCTGACAAGGACGCTCTTGACAACCACGCAAACCAGTGTAACCCTAACAACGATGCATACTGGGAATCACGTGGCGAAGACGAGCGGCCAGATGACTGGGAAGACGAGATCGGGATATAGGATTTCATATACAACTATTCGAAAGCACGCTGCAAAGTAACACGATAATCAGATTAATTTGAATTGACAGATAAGAAGGGCCCTTGCGGCCTCTTCCGCCTCTTTTTCGATTTTCTCGCATGAAAACCGATTGGCGAGCGCCGCCTGCTTTGTAGAAATCCTCGATGAGGAGCAAAAAGAGAGACTCCATCCTCCCCGAGTTGTATGAGAAAGCCCGGAAGATGAGTTCCTTGTGCTGCTGGCTCGGAACCCGAGCCAGCACATGCGATCCCATCTTCCTCTTCTCCACGGAGAACACAGTCTCAACCTTTGAGCGCTGATGATATGCATCCTCGTCGAAATCCCACAGATGCCTCCTCCGGTACCGCCCTCCCACCCTGATCCCCGGCCCTCGGTAGCGGACGGGGATCATCGTCCGCGCACCCAGGACCTCGTGGGCGTACTCGTGGTTCGATTCAGCGTCGTAGCCCTTGTCGGCGACAACGAGCTTCACGGGAAGCTGGGCTGGAAGGACCTTCTCGAGCACACGCGGGAAGTCCGGCGAGTCGTTAGACGGACCTTGCCTGAACTTCACCGCCACTATGAGCTGCTTTCTCGTCTCCACCGCCGCAGTCTGCTTCATGTAGCGGCGCGTCAGGACACCCCGACGGTGTCCACCGATCTTGCTCTTCCTGTCCTCGAGCACACGAGTGTAATAAGTGCTCGCGGATGTCGAGCTGAACCCCGTCGAGTCAACGGCCAGATGCAACACACTCAGTCTCGCCTCCACAAGGTATGCGAGGAGGAGGCGCTCCAGCCTCCTCGCGTCCGCGCGCCTGGAGAACTTCTGGAGCGTCGTCCAGTGAGGCACCTTCTTCATGCCGAGCTCATCGAGAAGCGAGTCACAGACCTCCAGGATCTCGCAGAAGTCCCTGTACGACTTCCTGAAATGCTGGCGGAGAGCCAGCAGGACCACATGCTGGTGGTCCGTGTACAGGTGATTCGCGTACTTCGACCCTCGAAGAGGGTATCGAGCCCTCTTCAAGACCCTCTTCTGCCTACGAACGATGCGAACCAGTTTATGCTGGTTCGCTTTCTTCCCATCCCACGGCACAGGGCCATCCCATCCTGGAGTCAAGGCTCTTGACATGGAGCTGGCTTGACTCCAGGGAGGGGCCATGCTGTGCCGACGTTTCTACCTTTCCAGAATGTCGCTTTTTCAGAGGGTTTCTACAGAGCACAGGAAAGAAAAAGATTAAGAGCATCCCTGTAATTCTATATGCGATGCAATTAGAAATCAAGAACGGGGCATGGCGTGAGCGTTTGCACGGGGATATCATGAAAGCCGCGATGATCTGTTTCTTCGCAACAGCGGGCACGGCAGCGTATAGAACTCCTGCTAGCGCGGCAGGCACCGCGTTTAAGTCAAGCAACAGGGCGCTCGGGTCATTCACCCGTTCGGCCCGAAATCTCGGCTATCTTGATTCCTATAATGAACCCACGGTAGTGGGTATCTCTTTCGCAAAGGGCATTCTCCGTAACCTGGGCTCCTTGGGCCGCCTCGATGAGACGGAGAAGGCCATTTTCGACAGACGGCCTCGATTTCTGAAAATCCTTCAAAACTTCGGCTCATATGATCCAGGAAGCCAGCAGTGATCGATGAATTATGGTTCGGCATGTCCAATCCGTAATGCTGTATTTGTTTGCGCATGCCTTTCAAGAAGAAGTGATTCTCACAGCCGCTAGTCGACGAACTCGTCCCTGGCCAAGGCAATCAGCAGAATGCCGACCAGTCCCAGCGAAGCCCCAGCGATCGACAGCGTGTACGCAACGGCCAAGGTGCTACCGCCTAGTGCGGCAATCCCGCCCACGAGCGAAATGGCAAGTCTTCGCCGGGTCATGGCGAACGGGCTGACAAGAACTGCAAAGACTCCGACAATGATGACGGCAAGTCCGATTGTGAAGTGCAAAGCCCCGAAATGGCCTCCGGCGGGGTCAAGACCGAAGTCGAATCCCGAAAGCCAGAGCAATCCGTTAACGATCTGAACCGTTCCTGACAGAGCTATGAGTGCGCCGCCAATCGGTGGCAAGGGTGTGTTCTCTTCCTCCCACGCGTGCCCCAACATCACTGGTCGGTAATCATGACCGCAATACGGACAGACATTCGCGTCATCTGGCAGACTCTTGTCGCAACCAACACACACTCGTGTCAAACTACCCTTGCCCGCAGCCATCTTACCGCCTCCACCCAAAACCAAGTGTGTCAAGGGTTCTTGGGTCGATTTCCTCTGAGATTGCAGAATAGTCAGACAAGGCGGAGTCGAATTCCTCTTCGGATATCGCCACCAACGCTAGCCCTATGACGCCAATGGCCATGCCGATCCCAAATGAGGACAGCACTCCTCCCGCGATGGCCAGTGCCTGGCTCTTTCTCATGATGGATGAGATCCCTCCTATTATTCCCATAACTGCGAATATCGCGAGAAGGCCCAGGAACCAGTCTGGCCAATCCGCGAAAAGGGTTCCGAACGCTTCTTTCTGGCTGTTGTCACGTTGGTCGAGGATGAGCCATATTGTCAAGAATACGAATATCGAGGACATGATTATCAGGAACCCGCCAATCACAGGAAGTTCCGTTTTTTCCTCTGCCGCGATCTCGCGTTCCTCGTCCTTCTTCTTCTCTTCCCCAGGCAGCTCATGCCCACAGTATTGGCAGAAATGCGATTCCTCGTCTATCGGCCTACCACACTCATGACAGTTGATCATTCCAGCCATTGAAGATGATACCATGCCAACTCCTCCTCTTAGAGCGAACGACCCCGCCAGCTCCAGCAACGTAATCGGTAAATGCGTATAATACTGTTCGCTGGGCCCAGCATTCATTTAGAGACAGCATCGGCCTCCTGAGAACAGCAGTATATATTGGGCTAGGCGATTCAGGGTATCGTGGCTGACGAAGTCGAGGAGCGCTTCATGAAGCCGATCGTGGATGCCTCCTTTCCCGGCATCATGGCGGCGCTAAGCCTCACGGTCTTCGGGATCATTGATATCAGAGAGACGCCTCCTATGTACCTGAGAATTGCACTACTGTCCGGCACCTTCTCGTTCATCTTGTCCTCCTTCTGCATTTTCTTCTACGGCGTCTACCCCACAAGGAAGAAGCTCTGGACGGCCACGGCTCTCTTCTTCTTAGCAGGTCTTTTCGCCTCCCTGACGGCAGTCATCATGTTGCTTTTCTGGCCGCCTCCAGAGTGGCAGAATGTATGAGGGGTGTTCCGGCTTTGGGACAAAATTAGCGGATGGAGGTGGCCAGCACTTTCTTGTCCTCTTTCAACAGCGCGATCTTCCTCTGATATGCGGTCCCGCCATTCTCTTTCACCGCCTCGATGAACCTTCCTGCATC
>Ga0315296_10002834_pt1 | contig 14653 bp, 16 predicted proteins | sample YL17G14_18_MG_FD_203921 | JGI IMG/M metagenome (GOLD analysis project Ga0315296, IMG submission 203921) | Sediment microbial communities from Yellowstone Lake, YNP, Wyoming, USA - YL17G14_18 | ecosystem: Environmental > Aquatic > Freshwater > Lake > Sediment | place: USA: Wyoming | collected... | reverse complement strand
TACCGCATTCAGGGCAGCGTGTTAGTGGTTGTTCACTGAATTTTTGCCGGCGATCAAAATTAACGCCGCAGCTTTCACAGCGATAGGTATAAATTGGCATAAAAAACCTCTTTTTTTACATTTGCAAGATGATGTGTTTCATATATAGCAACACCTGTATAGACAAAAGTTACGTATTTATATCCGCTTTTAGCAATGCAGAAGTGTCATAGACCGTGCTGGTTTATACAACCTCACCCTTCCTTTTTTGTGATCGCGCCTCCAGGCAGGTGGATGGCGAAGCGGTAGCGCGTCAGCCTGGCACGCGCCTTTGCAATCCAACCCGACCTGCTCATGCTGGATGAACCATTCAGCGCTCTGGATGCGCCAACGCGCCTCCGCCTGCTCGATGATTTTCAATCCCTGCTGGCAGCGACTTCCATCACGACCATCTTCATCACCCATGACCTGGACGAAGCCCTGCTGCTGGGTGACCGGGTGGCGGTCATCCTGGATGGACGGCTGCGCTAGGTTGGTACACCCCAGGCGGTTTTCAACAGCCCGGCTGACCAGGAGGTCGCAGCATTTGTGGGTGTTGAGACCGTGATCCCGGGTCAGGTGATCACCACCCATGAAGGGCAGGTCACGGCCGAGGCGGGTGGTATCGGCCTGCAAGCCCTAGGAGAGGCCGCTCCGGGACGATCCGTACTGCTTTGCCTGCGGCTGGAAGATATCACCCTCTGGTCACATGACAGCCATGTCCTCCGCTCGAGCGCCCGAAATTTACTCAAGGGGAATATCCGGCGCATCACACCGCAGGGACCGCTGGCGCGAGTCGTCGTGGACTGCGGCTTTACACTGGTGGCGCTGGTCACGCGGGCTTCTGTTCAGGAAATGCCATTAAAAGAGGAGATGCAAATCACGGTCACGTTCAAAGCCAGCGCGGTGCACCTGATCCCGCGTTGACCTGCTACGGATAGATACCTGCCCAATAAAGGACTGACCCCGCCATGATTCGCGGGGCCAGCCAGACCAACTCGGAGGGAGGAGAGATTGTCTTGAAGGATATGCAATTCAGTCGAGATCTGCCATCTCTTTCTTCCAGTTTATATCATGTTGGCAAACTCTGCCAGTGACAGGGGTCATAAAACCGGGATAAAAAATCACATAACAGGGGATGTCAAAACTCCTGATATTTCATTTTTCATCATCGGGAAGGTCAACCACCTCGGCGTCGATCACATCCTCATCCGGCTGCTCTATGACATCGAGATTGCTGCTCAGGATCCTGACATGCTCCTGCACGACCTGGGTTGGGCAGAGCTCCAGGAACAGGTATACTCCGAAACCCAGTACTGCCGCGTCGTCCAGTGCTCCGACCACTGGTAGCATCACCCCCGAGACTAGGTCGATCGGCGACACCACATAGACCAGGGAAGCAATGGGGATCAGCTTGAGAAATGGATTGACCCGGCGGTCAGCCATCAAACGCAGTATCAGTTTTATACGCAGTATCAGATCTCTGAACATACCACCCTGTGACGGGATGATGCTCCGGTTATCATCTTTCTTTGATGACATGATTCTCTCCTGATATCAGTATGTTATGATTTTCATTGTATGTGACTACTGAAAAAAGTGTATGTCATCCTGCCTGCCCCCATTTCGGCCTGGCGGGTAAAAAGTTCGAACGGGGTGGCGGGTTATATCAGGGAGCGAAGCGAAGAGTCTCCTCACAATAATTAAGTCTGATACCCTATGCTCGTCCAGAAATAAATAATTTTTCAGTAGAGTCATAGTATTATAAAGCACGAAAGTGCAACTTTTCCATCACTTTTTCATCCAAAGAGAAGCTGCCGATTTCACAAACAGGAGAATTACATTTTATGGAAATGACGATTGACTTCCCGGGTGGCGCCCGCGTGGATGCCCACTTCGACCCATATACAGTTCAAACCGACCAATCCCCATCAGGCGGCGGGGAGGGTTCCGCCCCCACACCTTTCTCGCTTTTCCTGGCTTCCATCGGTACCTGCGCCGGGATCTATGTGCTGGATTTTTGCAGGCAGCGACACCTGCCGACTGAAGACATCCGCATCGTCCAGCGCATACATAGAGATGCCACGACCGGCATGGTCGGCAGGATCAACCTGGAGATCCAGGTGCCGCCAGCATTCCCCGAAAAGTACCGTCCTTCGCTGATCCGTTCCGCAGATCTATGTGATGTCAAGAAGCATTTCGAGAATCCGCCGCAGTTCGAGATCACGATCAAGGAAACCATACCAGAACTATCATGATCCGGCTTCTGAGAGGTCGAATCCCGGTAAAATGAAGCATGCCCTATCTGATAGACGGTCATAACCTGATCCCGAAATGCGGTCTGAACCTGGCTTCCATGGATGATGAGATGGAGCTGATAACGCAGCTGCAGTCGTTCTGCCGTTCGACCCGGAAACTGGTAGAGGTTTATTTCGACGGGGCACCAGCAGGACAAGATGGTAAACGCAGGTACGGGTTGGTAACAGCCTATTTCATCCGCCAGGGTACGACAGCCGATGCAGCCATCCGGCGGCGGCTGAAAGGACTGGGCAAGGCAGGCCGCAACTGGAGCGTGGTCTCCTCGGATAGAGAGGTTCAAACAGAAGCTCGGCAGGCAGGCGCCCGGGTGCTCACATCGGAAGAGTTCGCCCACGAACTATGGAAAAGCCAACTCCCCGCTCAAGCGGGTGAGGAAAAAGAAATCCAGGAGACATCGGAGGAAGTTATCGAGTGGATTAAAAAGTTCCGAGAACGGGGCAAGCAATCATGATAAATACAATCTAAATAATGTAATTCTAATCTTATTTTAATAATCTTTTTATCTTTCTGGTGTATATTATTATTGACACCTACCCTCCTTTATTGGTATAAAGGTGTCAGCCACCGAATGGACCGGCATGCCCCCCCCATGCTGGCTTTCGGTGGTGTCCCTCCCCCCAAGGCCGTCAGGTATGCTCAAAACATGCCTGACGGTCGTTTAATTACCTGTATAATGTGGGCATGACCACGTTCTACGCTTATGTCACTTCACCTGAACATGCCTATCCAGGGCACCCGGAAAATATAGAACGCTTTTCTTTTCTTGATAAACTTCTCCAGGATTTCCCCGGGATAGAACGGATAGATGCCCAACCAGCACACCTGGATGAGATCAAGAGGGTGCATACACAGGATATGATCACCGGGATCGAGTCCGCCTGCAAAAAAGGATCGGGCATTATTGATTTTGCACCTACATACGTCACGAGCACATCATTCGATGATGCTCTGCTGGCTGCGGGGGGATGCCTGGCGTGCAGCCGTGCTGTTTTGGATGGTAGAGCGGACAATGCTTTTGCAATCGTGCGCCCACCAGGTCATCACGCCGAGCCGGAGCGTGCGATGGGATTTTGCCTGTTCAACAACGTGGCAATCAGCGCTCAGGAGGTGCTGACCCGCGGCCTGGAGCGCATCCTTGTAGTGGATTTCGACGCTCATCACGGGAACGGAACACAGGCTGCATTCTGGCAGGACGAACGGATGGCTTATTTCTCCACGCACCAGGAAAATATCTATCCGGGCACAGGCTGGCAGCAGGAAGCTCCACATGCGCGAGGACGCATCGCCAACCTGCCTTTACCCGCCTACGCCGGTGATACATGCTTTAAAACCATTGCAGATCAAGCCATTACTCCGCTGGTGGAGACCTTCCGGCCGCAGTTCATCCTGGTATCAGTGGGATTCGATGCCCATTGGAACGATCCCCTGACCGCACTTGGACTTACCATTAATGGATTCTACGACCTTTCAAAGCGGCTGGTAGAACTGGCTCGCCAACACTGCAATGGGAAAATCGTCTTCGTATTGGAAGGTGGTTACAAGCCGCAGAACGTTGCTGATGGCTGTCGGGCGGTATTGATGGCACTGACCAGTTCAGGGTCAGAACTTGGGATACATTCCACATCACCATATCCAGAACCAGACATCGAGTCTCGACTGTTATCCTTCCGGAACTGGCACGGATTATGAGAAGAATTCAACCTCGACCGTGGAAGAAATCCTTTTATAATAACAGGCATATTCGACAAACCAATTGAAGTTCATCACCTGGAGGTAAGATGCCCCGAAAAAGCCTTGGAGTGATCAAACTGGAATGGACCTGCCCGAACTGTAACAGCCGTAATCCAGGTCCAAAGAAAACATGCCAGAATTGCGGCGCACCCCAGCCTGAAAATGTCAACTTTGAGGTGGGAGCCTCACAGGAACGTGTGACCGATGCTGAGGAGATCAAAAAAGCCGTTGCAGGAGCTGACATCCATTGCCCTTACTGCAGTGCACGCAATCCCGCAGGTACAGCGACCTGTTCACAATGCGGAGGCGACCTGCGCGAAGGCAAGCTGCGCCAGGCGGGACGTATCCTGGAAACACCACAAGCGGGCGCCGGAGGACTCGTCACCTGCGCCAACTGCGGGACGATTAATCCTGGGACAAGCATTAACTGTGCCAAGTGCGGTTCGCCCCTGAGGCGAGCTGCAACTCCGCTTGCAGCCACCCCCAGCGGTCCAGCTGTCGGTCAATCACTCGTTCAATCCGTTAAGAGCAATCCCCGGCGATTGTGGATCCTAGGAGGTGTTCTCGGCCTGCTCGCGGTCTGCTGCATCGGCATCTATGCCTTATTCCTGCGTCCGGCGGCATCGGTCAGGGGCACCGTCGACTCCGTGCACTGGCAAACAGCCGTCCAGGTGCAAGAACAACAGGCTGTGCACTATGAAGACCACCAGGGTGAGCCGACCTCAGGTGCATACGATGTCTCCTGTCACACGGACAGCAAGGATGTATGCGAGAAAAAGACAGTGGATCTCGGGAACGGTTACGCTGAGGTCGTGGAGGAGTGTCATACCGAGACCGATCAATTCTGCTCTTACTCAGTGTTGGAGTGGAAGACCGTTCAAACTGCAACGCTGGAAGGAGATGACCTCAACCCTTTCTATGCCAGTCCGTCTCTCACCAGCGACCAGCGCATCGGGGATGAAACTTCAAATTACACGGTCACCTTTGAGACACAAAAAGGGGCAATCACGCATTCTCCAAATGCGTTATCCGAATACCAGCAGTACCAGATCGGCAGCCAGTGGCTTCTCAAGTTGAATGCCGTTGGGGGAATTCTTTCGGTCGAGCCAGTACCTTAATGTAATCTCCCGCAGGAGGTTTACTGCGGGAGATTTTTGACTTAAAGAATAGAGGATGAATTATCCCAGGCTGCCAACTGCCTGCTCGACCTCTAGTAGAATCTCCCCTGACTTGACCAATGCCTTCATCCTGTTATGGTCCGGATAAAGCGGCCGGTCGACATCCAGGTGTTCCACATGCCTGCGGATGACCTCGCGGGCTTTCTGGACACCAATGCCGGGGGAAAATTCCCGGAAATCGAGAGCCTGGGCAGCAGCCATGAACTCGATACCGAGCACGCCATAAGCGTTATCAAGGATCTGGTCGTTCTTCAGGGCGGTGTTCATACCCATCGAGACAAAATCTTCCTGGTCCGCGGCAGCCGGGATGGATTGGATGCTGGCTGGATTGGATAAAATGCGCTGCTCAACAATCAACATGTCAGCCGTGTATTGGCTGAGCATCATGCCGGAGAACATGCCTGCCCCTTTGGTCAGGAAGGCAGGCAAGCCCTGGCTGAGGGCAGGGTTGGTCAGGCGGTTCAGGCGGCGCTCGGAAAGCACCGAGACCATGGTGATGGCTGCTCCTGCCATGTCCATGGGCAGGGAGACGGGCGAGCCCTGGAAATTTGCCCCGGTCAGGGTTAATTTATATTCAGGCAGGAAAATGGGATTATCGCCCACGCCATTCAGTTCGATCTCTACCTGTCTGCGGGCGAAGGCAATCGCATCGTGGGCTGCACCAATGACCTGTGGGGTGGAGCGCATGGAGTAGGCATCCTGGACCTTGGTTTTCATCCTGCCGGTCGCCAGGTCGGAACCTTCGATCAGTTTCATGATGGCTTTCGCCGAGCGGATCGCACCAGGAAAGCCGCGCAGTTCATGCAGACGTTTATCGTAAGGCATTAGATTGGCGAGCAGGGCTTCCAGGCTCATGGCTGCGGCGATCTCTGCTTGTTTGAGCCAGCGTTCCATCTCGTAGATGTGAATGGCACTCATCGCCGTGAGGACATTCGAACCATTGATGGCAGCCAAACCGTCACGCGCCTGGAGACCGGGAATGGGAATTCCCGCCAGCTCCATTGCGACCTGTCCGGGCAGGCGTTCGCCCTGGAAGAAAGCCTCACCTTCACCCATCAGCAGCAAGGCGATCTGGGACATGGGTGCCAGGTCACCCGAAGCGCCGACCGATCCCTTCTGGCAGACGACCGGCGTGACTCCTTTATTCAGCATCTCCATAAAAGTGAGAGGGATCTCGGAACGGCAGCCGGAATTGCCGTGGGCATGGACGTTGATGCGCCCGACCATGGCAGCCCGCACATACTCGATCGGAAGCGGCTCGCCCAACCCGGCTGCGTGATTGTAGATGAGGTAACGCTGGAACTGTTCGACCTGCTCGTCAGTCAAGACAACTTCAGAGAACTCACCTATTCCGGTATTGACACCATACATGGTCTCGTGTGCCTTGATCTTCTCCTCGAGCATAAGCCGGCAAACCCGGATCCGATCAAGCGCGTCAGGTGAGAGTTCTACCTGCTCAGCGGAACGAGCGATACCTACAAGCTTTTCAACTGTCAGACTGGAACCATCCAGAACAATGGTCATGGAGTACTCCTTGATGGAATATTAAATGGAACATGTTTTTATTGTACTCCAAACCCATGAACAAGGTTCAACTGGAAAGCCGCCTCCAATTCAATTACAATATCCCCAAATTCATCACAGGAGCTATGCGTGGCGAAGAACGTTGAATATATACCAAAGAGCGTTATGAGCATCCTTGCCCACCCGGATGACCAGGAATTCACCATTGCCGGAACCCTGGCAAAATGGGTGCGGGCAGGCTGCGAGGCTATTACGGTCATCATCACCAATGGCGATGCGGGATCGAATGATCCAGATTATGGACCGGAAAAGAAACCCGAGCTGTCACACCTGCGCGAGAACGAACAGCGGGCTGCGAACGCCGTGCTTGGCATCCGGCAGACCATCTTTCTGGGTTATGCGGATGGAATTTTGGAACCGAGCCTGGCTCTGCGCAAGGACCTGACCCGCCTGATTCGCCGCTTTAAGCCAGAGGTGGTCGTTACCGGCGACCCGACCCGCTGGTTCTATGGCAGCGATTACATGAATCATCCCGATCACCGGGCTGCAGCCACTGCCGCCTGCGACGCGGTCTTCCCTTCCGCTGGAACCCGGCTGATATTTACCGACCTGTTGGCAGAAGGTTACGAACCGCACAACGTCAAACGGCTATATCTATATGGCTCGACAGAACCAAATACATGGGTGGATACCAGCGAGACAATCGATTTGAAGGTTGAGGCATTGAGGAAACACGCCAGCCAGATCGGCGAGTGGGATGTAGATAAAGGAATGCGCCAGTGGGCAGCCGAGACGGGGAAGGAGAAAGGCCTGGCTGCTGCCGAGGCGTTCAGGGTAATGGTCTGGGAAGAGGAAGATAAAGAATAGGTTAGAAGAATAAGGCTCCCAATACTACCGCAGCCAGGGTCACGGTGAGGTTATCCACGTCCTTGACCGGCAGGGACTCGACCAGCATCCCGGCGGCAGCGATGATCAATAATGGAGTGAGATAATATAGAAAGGGAGCAGCGAAGACACCCGCACAGACATATACACCCACGATGAATGCTGCCAGACCCAGACCACCGATAAACATTCCGAAGGAGCCCATCACTGTCTTGTTTGCATTCCAGGGAAGCGGCGCCGAATGAAAGCGGCGCCCAAGCACTTCTGCCAGGCCATCACCGCCGCACATCAACATCAGGGCAATGATTCCGGTGGGGGAGTCTTTCCAATAGATCACAGTCATGATAATGAATACGATGCCATAATATAGAGGACCGCGCAGGATCTCACGCCGGTCACCAGTGCGTGACATTGCCTGGACGGCGGCTTCATCCTTGATCACGCCCATTCCTACCAGGACAAATTGGAGCGTGATGGCGAAAGGTACCAGGGCAGCCATCCAGCGGGCCTGGGTTGAATCCTTGAACAGCAGCCAGCACAAAACGAAGATGGGACCAGTACCAATGTGGATGAGCTTGCGGCTCAGGCGGGATTCGATCCAGCCCCGGTGAGCAAAAAAATCCATCAGGCGCAGCCAGGCCAGGGCGATGACGAAAGTAATGACAAGGGCGAGCAGGTTGTTCATGCAGCCTCCTTCGAATTGTTTAATTTTACCTGTAGAACACCGGCGGTACTTTGAATGTTCCTACCTTCTCCATATCCTACTTCCTGTTAGAGTTGATAAGCTATCTGTCGAAGGTAGGCTTTTATTTCTTAGAATTTTATATGCCTATTGATGCGAGCTATGCAAATGATGGATTGGACAAGGACATCCGCCTATCCCCTGTTTTCGCATAACATATCTCCGACTCTAAAGACGATATCCCCATCCTGGCTAGGGGAATTAATATGCTCGTATCTTGGAAGATAAATAATGCGTCAAGGATGGTCGTGGCTGGGATATGGTATAGCAACTGATAAAAAAGTTGTTATAACCCCCGCTGGTGAATATCTAGAAGTTCTTATAGGCAACGAAATTGTGACATAACAGATGGGTGTCTATCCATGTTAAGATTTATATCTCTTGCAGAAAAACCCAAATAGATACAATCTTCTAACTAACATCATTATTTTATAGATAATATAACTTTGAATGGGTCACCACGTTTTCCAGTTCCTTTTATAGATCCTGTTAATCCCATTTGCTTTAAAGCCATAAACAACACTGTGCAATTACAAGAGTGTCCGTTTACCTTTGAGTCAAAGACACGCGGTAGATATGCCCTCAATTCGGTCGATGTGACTACTTGACCATTAAATCGGCTATATGCAGAGTAAAGATCATGGATTGATACCCGGATCTTGGACTTTCCTCTGACATATGCTAAGTTGTCTTTTGTGTAAGAAGAGATTTTTGTTGTTCCACCACCAGGATTATTTAAAATTGTTCCGATAGGTAGTGATATTAATAATTGATCATAAAACTGTTGGTATTCCATACATCTACTCCTAACTAAAGAATCCATAAATAATGTTGGTCAGATAAATTCGACAACCTTTTCAATTTATTGTTCGAAGACATTTTAACAAAACAATCAAGTAAGGAGATGTCGCTATTAGAAAAATTGTTGGATACCGTAGCAGAGGATTATTATAGTATCTTCTTCTTAATATAATTTTCAGGATTGGGTGTCTTGATCATATCCAGGGAATATTCCGGCTCGTTCTCACCATAAGCGTCTTGCAGGCCTTGCATGGAGAGTGTGTACAATACCTGGTCTTCAACAATCGCCTCCACTGGTTCAATCGTGACAATTACCTGTGATCCAGGTGGTATTTGAATTGGTTCTTTTAACATCAAGTGACGCGAGTCAATTACTTGAGCCTTGATCGAGTATTCCATGGGATTTCCTCCAAATCACTCCACTACTTCAATATGGATTATAGCATTAGATTATGGACAAGATGAGCAGAGACTTCATGCAGGCCAGCTTTCCAGAACCAAACCAGAAAAGATTGCAAGGACCGAGTAATGCGTTTGAATGCGAGTCCCACGCATGGATTAATCCAGGACATTGCTAGCGATTTGCAAGTCAAGATTGCTGATAACTGCGCCAGTGGACTTGAAACACCTACCTGCCCAAGCTGGTCCTTGATTTGTCCGAAGGCTCAGGTTGACCTATCGTTGCAAAGCAGGATGGTCAGAGTTGCCAGCTACACATCCACTCTTGTGGGTAAAGAGATCTATCAGGCGATACCATACGAGAGCGACGGTGAAAAAAATATCCAGTCGGAAAAAGAAATCCCTTTCGTCAAGCAATCGTACATTTGGATGAAGTTATGCGATCTGTTCACCCAGTGAAGCAGTTCCTTTACGGCTCAACAACCATACCAATCCGCCTCCGATCAGGATGGGTAACAGACCGATAAAACTGATGAAAACTGGCGCGAACCAGATGCGCTTCCAGGAGTAGACACGTGCCTCCTGGACATTGTTTGGATCGTAGAGTACCTTCACATGCATACCCACTTCATACTCAGGCGGAATAGTGCCAATGCCATCTGTGAAGGGGATCAGTCGTCCGTCGCTTACTGGAAATTCAACCACCGGAGTGTAGGCTGCGCCACCTTCTGCGAACGGACGATAAACATTATCCACCACGGTACCTTGTGCAACCGCATAACCACTGACCGTCTGTCCAGCCTTATAGACTTCGGATAAGCCTATGATCAGGAACGGCAGGCCTACCAGCAGGGGGATGAGTATAGCAACCCAATTGATCCGACCTAAAAACCTGGTCATTGGATTCACCTCCTCTCAACATCTGTATGAATGTAAAATCGTCCAGCAGCTGGCAACAGTTGGACCGCACTCCATGTTGCGAGCCTCTCAACCAGTGATGGCTTGAAATGAGAGCATTGTCTAAAGTATATGGCAAAACCTCCTTGAAAACAACGGTCATCTTCCCCTACATGGGATCCAGCATTTTGCACGTGGTTAATGTGAGCATTTACACTTTGATCCAGCTGAACTGATCGATACAGGATCCATATTTGTTTAAGGGTACAGGGCAGAAAACCAGACGTTTCTCTGCAATCAAACCTGCTTGCTCCTCAGACCTTACCGTGATAAACTGTATTTGGCACTTGCCCGATTTGCTCACCACGCTTGAAGAATTAACCAAGCAATAGGTTGTATCCATGAACCTGCCAGATTCGACAACCGGACCCCTACCGGCTAATGGGTCAGAACCAGCCATCCTGAAAGATGTTACAAAAGCCGCACAGCTCCTGACCCGGTTGACGTTGGAATCAGCCGCGCAGGCAGTCATGATCGTACGCCAGGGTCAATTGTGGGCTTATGCTGGTCAGCTGTCTCAACCAACGGTCGAGGAACTCACTTCCAAAGTTGCCCAGTATAAACTGGAGGGTGACCTGGTGCGTTTTATCAGACTGCAAGCGACCCAGGCGGAGCATTTGTTGTATGCGACCAGCATTGCTGAGGGCGTGGCTCTGGCACTGGTGTTTGACGCCGAAACTCCTTTCAGTACCATCCGCAGCCAGGTTAAACTTCTGGTGCAATCGCTATCGATCACCACACCGGATGCCAATGGAATACCCGATAGCGGTGGATATGATGGAACCGATTTTTATAAATCTCCTGTTGCAGAGATCCCGGGTGACATACCCCCCATAGATTCGGTCATTGATGATAGGATGAATGTCGCAAGTTCGAGTGTTGCCTTGCGGTCAGATGGCGATCAGCAACGGAAGGATCTTGCTGATCAAGGTCCCCTGGCAAAAATGAGACCCTCCGATTCAATCCCAAGAACTCCTGTGCAGAACCGTGAAAGTATCATGGGAATTCCGATCAAAGAGTTCGTACAGACCGAACAGCCACAGAATATTAAAAAAGAATCTATAACCAGCACAACGGCTCCTCAGGAGCTGGGTGCCGCCATCCCCTTAAAACTTCATGAACCTCAGGCACCTGCCGGTTTGGATGAGGCGTTTCCACCCACAGTATCTGAAAGGACCGGACGGATCATCCTCGAACCGGTATCACCCGCATTATATTACCTGCCCTATGCCTGCCTACTCATCCCACGCTTCCCAAAACATTATCTGACAGGAGACCTGGCAGCCTATCTCTCCGCCTGGCTGCCAAAGATCTGTATCGCCTACGGTTGGCGTCTGGAATACCTCGCTGTTCGACCGGAGTATCTGCAATGGGTAGCTAACGCCCCCCCGAACATATCTCCCGAAAATCTGATCCGGCTCACGCGGCGCCAGACCTCCGAGCGGATTTTTGAGAATCTCCCGCAGATGAAACACGAAAATCCATCAGGCGATTTTTGGGCTCCCGGTTATCTGATCATGGCCGGCCCGCAACCTCAGCCAGCGGTACTCGTTCAGGACTACATCAGGCGGACCCGCCAGCAGCAGGGGATCTCTAATCCAAATTATTAATTAAGATACTACTTCCAGGAAACTTCTCTGTACCTGCCCTTATGCCCCCAACCCTCTACCTGATCGACGGTCATGCCCTGGCATACCGGGCATACTTTGCTTTGAGCGTATCCGCACCTTCCGGTCAGCGTTGGCAAACCTCGACGGGAGAGCCGACCGCAGGGATCTATGGTTTCGCCAGCGTTCTGATGCGTATCCTCGAACATGAAAAACCTGATTATTTGGCTGTCGCATTTGATACCGGCAAGACCTTCCGTGACAAGATCTTCCCTGAATATAAAGCCACGCGGGCAAAGATGCCTGATGATTTGCGTCCACAAATGGAACGTATCCGCCAGCTGGTCGACGCCTTCAACCTGCCGCGCCTTGAGATGGAAGGCTTTGAAGCTGACGACGTGCTGGGCAGCATCGCCCGCCAATCTGCTGTGCAAGGGCTTGGGGTAAAGATCATCACAGGGGATCGAGACCTGCTGCAACTGGTGGATGAACGCATTGTCGTCAACCTACCTAGCGGTAAATTATCTGAAGCCAAGGATTACACACCAGCGGATGTTGTCGCTTATTGGGGCATCAGACCTGAGCAGGTCGTGGATTTCAAAGCGCTGGTCGGTGATAAATCAGATAACATTCCCGGCGTCCCCGGCGTAGGAGAGAAGACGGCGCAAGCGCTTCTGACGACTCATAAAACACTCGATAATATCTACTCCCACCTGGATGAGATCGAGCCACGCTGGCGCAGCAAACTGGTAGAAGGGAAAGAGTCCGCTTATATGAGCCGTGACCTGGCGACCATCCGTACCAATCTGCCTGTCAAACTTGACCTTGAGCAGGCAAGAGCGGACCGGTTCGACCCTGCAGCGGTAGAAGCGCTGTTTCGCGAACTTGAGTTCCGTACGCTGCTGGATCGTCTGAGGCGTTTGAGCAATACTGCTTCTTCTGGCACGAGCGCAGGCACCCAACAACTCTCGTTCTTTGGACAGGGACCGGTCGTTATCCAGACCCCCGTCCCGGCGGCTGATATAGAGGTCCACATTGTTGAAACAACCAATCATCTTGATGATCTCTCCACAGGACTGAACAGCGCCAGGATGATTTCCTTCGATACCGAGACGACCTCGACGAATGAAATGCAGGCTGAGATCGTTGGTATATCGCTGGCTGTGCGGGAGGGTGAAGGTTTTTATATCCCGGTCGGGCATTCTGCTGGTAAAAACCTGCCACTGGAACAAGTGTTGTCTGCGCTGCGCGGTCCGTTGACTGATCCCAGGATCCCGAAGATAGGACATAACCTGAAGTACGACTATATCATCCTGGCTCGCTGCGGGCTACATGCAGAACCATTGTCATTTGATACCATGATAGCCGAGTGGCTGATCGACCCGGCTTCACGCAATCTGGGTCTCAAGAACCTGGCATTTGCTCGCCTGGGTGAGGAAATGACCCACATTGAAGACTTGATCGGCAAAGGCAAGAATCAGGGAAGTATGGCTGATGTCCCCATTGAGACAGCTGCCAGCTACGCTGCTGCCGATGCAGAGATTTGCTTGCGTCTTTACCCTCTGATGAAAGAAGAACTCGAACGTGTTGAGGGACTCTCGCTACTGAATCAAATGGAAATGCCGCTTGTGCCTGTTCTGGCGGAAATGGAAATGACCGGTGTTTTGCTGGACCTGGCTTTCTTCCAGCGCATGTCGGTGGAATTGCAAACCCGTCTGACCGAGATTGAAAAACGGGTTTTCAATTCGGTTGGGAAAAAATTTAACCTCAACTCCACGCAGCAATTATCCGATGTGCTGTTTACCAGCCTGCACCTGATCCCGCCTGATCGGGGACGAAAGACCCTCAGCGGTCATTTTTCCACATCCGCTGATGTTTTGGAGGAAATGCGCGGGCAGCATGATGTCGTGGATTGGATACTTGAGCACCGCGAGCTGTCCAAGCTAAAATCGACATATGTGGATGCACTCCCCCAGGCTGTGGATGCAAAGACCGGGCGCGTGCATACCTCGTACAGTCAAACTGGCGCGGTCACCGGACGACTTGCCTCGTCCAATCCAAACCTGCAAAACATACCCATACGTACCGACATCGGGCGCCGTGTGCGGCAGGGTTTCGTGGCAGCCGCTGGCAATGTCCTGCTTTCGGTGGACTACTCACAAATTGAACTGCGAATCGTAGCCCATATGGCTCAGGATGAGGCGATGCTGGCAGCTTTCCGCTCCGGACAGGATATCCACGCCACCACTGCGGCTGCCGTCTTCGGTGTGCCGCTCGAAGCCGTCTCCAAAGAGCAACGGCGGCGTGCCAAGGCAATTAATTTTGGCCTGATCTATGGGATGAGCGCTTTCGGGTTAACCCGCTCCACTGAACTTACGCTTGCCGAAGCCGAGGACTTCGTCTCCACCTATTTCAAACAATTCCCGGGAATCAAACGCTTCCTGGATGAGACGCGTCGCCTGGCGACCAGCCAGGGATATGTAGAGACATTG
>Ga0315296_10002833_pt1 | contig 14653 bp, 14 predicted proteins | sample YL17G14_18_MG_FD_203921 | JGI IMG/M metagenome (GOLD analysis project Ga0315296, IMG submission 203921) | Sediment microbial communities from Yellowstone Lake, YNP, Wyoming, USA - YL17G14_18 | ecosystem: Environmental > Aquatic > Freshwater > Lake > Sediment | place: USA: Wyoming | collected... | reverse complement strand
ACCTTCCAGATTGAGGGTGGGATGCGGGTTGAGCAGGCGAATGAGGAGATGGGTTTGAACCTACCTACAGGTGACTACGAGACGGTAGCCGGCTTTGTCCTCAACCTTCTGGGGCGCATACCAAAACAAGGTGAGCAGCTTAGGTATAAGGGGTTGAAGATAGTTATCACTGAGATGCGGGGAATGAAAATCGAGAAGATTGTAGTGACCAAGGAAAGGCATGCAGCGACTGCGGATTAGGTTCAGCCGAGGAGAAGAGATAAAGTTCATTTCCCATCTGGATATAATGCGCCTGTGGCAAAGAGCCCTACATCGAGCCGAGATACCACTGGCCTATACCGAGGGATTTAGTCCCCACCCACGGCTATCACTAGCCGCCCCCCTGCCAGTGGGGGTAACCAGCCAGGCCGAGCTAATGGATATCTTTTGCACCAAATGGGTCTCCCCTCATCTCTTGACCACAGCAGTAAGTCGGCAATTGCCACCTGGCATTGAAATACTACAGGTGTATCCGGTAGCCCCAACCATGCCATCCCTACAATCGCAGGTTGGCTATGCCGAATACGGGGTTGAGCTGGAGACGGAAAAGGACCGAGAGGGTATAGAAGCAGCACTGGCTTCTCTGCTCTCGGTAAAGCAATTGCCCTGGCATCATGAAAGGGATACCGGCACCCGAAATTACGACCTAAGGGCTTTGATTGATGACCTGTGGCTCATTGATTGGCGTAGTGGCTACTGCACCATAGGCATGAGGTTACGCTGTGATAGCGGCGGTTCGGGAAGACCGGAGCAGGTAGCCACAGCCTCAGGCTTTACTCAATACCCCCATTCCATCCACCGCACTAAACTGGTGCTGAAAACGAGCTAACGATATGGGAGAAAGGCAACAACCAATGCTGGAGCAGCGAGTGCTACGCTTCATCCAGCAGCAGCACTTGGTATCAGGTGGTGAGAAGCTGGTGGTGGCGGTATCTGGTGGACCGGATTCAGTGTGCCTGCTCCATATTCTCACCAAGCTCCAGGAGGAGCTAAAGGTAAAGCTGCATATAGCTCACCTCAATCACCAGCTGCGCGGGGCTGAGTCTGAGGCTGACGCCGACTATGTTTCTGATTTAGCCCGCCAGATGGGTATTCCAGCCATGATAGAAGGGCGAGATGTAAAGGGCTACCAAGCCCAGCAACGCCTTTCACTGGAAGAAGCCGCCCGTGAGGTACGATATAGCTTCCTGGCTCAGGTGGCAAAGTCTATCGGAGCCGAGCGAGTGGCAGTAGGACACACCATGGATGACCATATAGAGACGATACTAATGCACCTCATCCGAGGAACAGGAACCAGAGGGCTGCGAGGATTGCAACCGATTACTGTCTGGCAATCAGCTTACAATAGCCTAACGATAGTAAGACCCCTGCTGCCAGTAAGCCGTCAGGAGACAGAAGACTATTGCCACCAATACCAGCTTGCACCCCGACTGGATGCCTCTAACCTTTCACTATCACCGCTGAGAAATAGAATCCGCCAGCAGCTCCTGCCCCTGCTTAAGAGCTATAACCCCCGTGTCGCTGAAGCCTTACTGCGAACTGGGCGCATTGCCAGCGATGACATTGACTTTCTGGATAAAGAAGTTGCCCGATTATGGGGCGAGATTGCTCAACAACGGGATAAGACCATCGTTTTAGATAAAGGGAGGTTTGACCAATTGCCCTCCGCCCTGCAACGATACCTGCTTAGAGCAGCGGCAGAAAAGCTGCTGGGCAGTGCCAAGGACATTGAAATGCGCCACATTGAACCAATGATGGCGGCGTTGACCAAGCCGACGGGGAAAAGGCTCAGCCTGCCTAGAGGGCTAATCTTCGCCATAGAATACAACCAATATCGGTTAGCCTCCGACTTCTCTGCCTTATCCCCCTTCCCCCCTCTAAGAGGCGAGTTTCAATTAAACATTCCTGGCGAGACCCGGCTCCCTGGCTGGCGCATAGAGGCAACCATCATAAACCGGGAAGAGATGACTGAAAAAGGTGGAGACTTTACCGCCTACTTTGACCTGAGTAAAACTGGCGATAGGCTGCTGGTGCGACCTCGCCAGCCGGCGGACAGATTTCAGCCCCTGGGCTTATACCAGCCCAAGAAGGTAAATGAATTCATGATAGATGCCAAAATCCCCCGCGCCTGGCGCCAGCAAGTCCCCATTGTCTGTTCACCTAAACAAATCCTGTGGTTAGTCGGCTGGCGCATAGACGACAGGGTAAAGGTCACCGAAAATATTAAACAGATTCTGTGCTTGAAGTTTCAGCGGGGCTAACTTCGGATTCAGCTAACACTACTGGCTTTCTCCAGCGAAGCCACAGGGCTCCTCCTGTTACCAGCATTGCCCACACCGCGACAAATATTTCAGCCTGAATAATTGTTATTACACCCGACTGAAAGAGAACAGCGCTATAGTTCAAAAAGCCATGCAGTAAAGAGGCTATGAGGTAGAACTGCCACCCCCAACCCTTAGCCAGACCCCAGCCGGCCAAAGCGCAGGAAGCAGTATGGAAGGCAACAGTAAAGAATCTCTCCCAGAATCCAGCCAGTACCATCAGCCCCTCGGTTTGTACCATTTCCCAGCTCAAGCCGTAGGCAAAGATAGTATTATGTACCCACTGCGCCTCAAAAATACCAAAGCCTACCCCGGCTACAGCCCCGATAGCCAGCCCCAGCTTGGGGTCAATATTCTTGCCCTTGCGCCACCAGTAGACAACTACCGGCACCAGCTTTGACCCTTCCTGAACCAGTCCGCTGAGGAGTATTTGGGGTATCCCGGCGAGCAGCAGCCAGCTCATGAGAACCTCCTGGCTCCAAAAGTGAACCAATACCTGCCCGGTCAAAGCCTGGAGGGGAATTTGAATAAAGGCAACGGCGGCCCAAGTTAGAATGGCGCTGCCAACAAGAACTGCCCACGCCCATGGTTTTTTAAGGATTGGCGCCCAGTAAGGAGCAAACCAGACTGCGCCAAAGACTATAGCCAGGCTAATACCTATGAGCAAAAGATGCCACGAGAGGTCAGGATAAATGAACCAGGATTTGAAGAAAGCCAACATATATTCCAGCATAATTTCCTCCTAATCTACAGCACTCGTTTCAGCCTGGGGTTAGGGGTAATACCCGGGATTCTGCCCCGCTTGGCAATAGGCTTCCCCACCACCTCATGTATGTCAGCGGTGAAATCAATGGGCTTAGCTCCGGTGATATAGCTACCAACACCAAAGCCATCAACTGGTGCCCCCTCCGTGATAAACTGCTTAATGCGCTCCACACTAACCCCACCGCTAACAAAAATGCCAACCTTGTTGAAGCCAGCCAAATCCAGTCTGGCTCTGACCTCCTTGACCAAGTCGGGGGTGACTCTGCCCCGCTCAGCCGGGGTATCAAGCCGAACCGCACTAAGCTTCTCGCCCAGAGCCTGAGCCACCAGCACAGATTCCTCCGCCTCATCCTTGAAGGTATCAACTAAAGAAACACGGCGTATCCCCGTGGGCATATATTTATCAAAGGCAACAGTCGCCTTAACCGTATCACCCATGATTAAGATGAGGGCATGAGGTATAGTCCCTATCGGTTCAATGCCAGCCAGCTTAGCCCCAGCTATACTGGAGCAGCCAGCGCAACCGCCGATAATAGCTGCGTAATCCATTATCCCAGCCACTGAAGGATGAACATGGCGAGCGCCAAAGCTGATGATGGGTATCCCCTGGGCTGCTTCCACGCACTCCCTGGCAGCAGTTGCCCAACCACTACAGTGAGCCAGAATACCAAGCATGGCTGTTTCATACAGACCATAGCTCTGGTAGGGGGCAGTTATGCGTAATACCACCTCCTTCTCCTCCATGGTTTCGCCCTCATCAAGAGCCCATACCTTGCGATTATCCTCAGGCAAAACCCGAGCCAGTAAGGCTTTAACCTCCTCTATGCCACATAATACCCCGGCTCTACTGGTAAAAACCTCCATAGAAGCTACCGGGTTAACTCCTTCACGACGCAATATCTCCACAGTGCGGGTAAAGTAGACATCAGCCGTCTCACCAGACAAGACAGCCTCAGGTGGTTCAAACTTGGCTGGCTTAGCCAGGCTAACCCGCAAGCTTGTCAACTTAGCCCCTAATGTGTGTGCCATTTGCCCCAGGGCAAAGTGATGTGCCTTTTCATCGAAGGAGGCGACACAGTCAACCGGCACCTCTACTTCATAGTTACGATTCCTGGCATCAGATACAGTATGCAACACGCAAATATCAGTGCACACCCCGCAAACAATTAGCTTCTCTGGCTTGAGTTGCTTCAGCTTTCTGTCAAGGGGGGTATCAAAAAAGGCACTGAAACGTCTCTTGGGTATTATCTCACCCTTATATTTGGTTAATTCAGGGATGACCTCCGTCTCGGCAGTGCCCTCAATACAGTGCGGGGGAAACATGTTGAACTCAGGGTCATCGGGAGCATGATGGTCGCAGACGAAGAACACCGTGGAGCCCTGAGCCAGCTCCTGCTCCAACAAACGTTGAACATTAGGAATTATGCGGCGTGCCCTCTCCCCGCAATACAACGGATAACCCTCCTCCAGAAAACCCCTGACCATGTCTATAACCAAGACTACATTAGCCATAGCCTTCCTCACTTTCTAGGCTAATTGCTCAAGGCGACAAATGGTTCGTATACTCCCTGAGCAGGGATGATGTCTGAGAAATGTTACCCTCATCCAAGGCATTAAGCACAGCCTCCAGAATCTGAACCTCCGAGTCAAGGCAAACTTTAATCTTATCGAAAGAGCCACAACAAGGCCGAGGCCCCTCCGCTCTCCACAGTAAGGCTGACTTTATCTCCAGCATCTTTCCCACTTCACCCCGGCACTCATCAAATTTCGCCGGGTCACTCAACTTGTGGATAAGATTTTCAACCTGCTGTCTAGAGATTATTAACACCTTGAACTCCCAGCTTAATGCCTGAAATGCCTCACGCCGGTAAAAACCATAGCCATATTATGCTCGTCAGCCGCCTTAATTGAGTCATCATCCCTTATCGAGCCGCCGGGCTGAATAATGGCAGTTACCCCAGCCTTGGCTGCCGCCTCGACCACATCGGGAAAGGGGAACATAGCGTCTGAGGCTAGAACACTACCGGCAGTTTCATCTCCAGCTTTTTCTATAGCTATCTGAGCACTGACAATCCGGCTGGGCTGTCCGGCACCCATCCCCAGTAGGGTGGCATCCTTAGCCAAGACAATGGCATTCGACTTTATATGCTTGACCGCTCTCCAGGCAAAGAGCAGAGCCTTTATTTCCGCCGGCGTTGGCTTGCGCCTAGTTACCGTTTTCAAGTTGACACTATCCTCGGGTAGGGAATCTGAATTCTGGACAAGAAATCCGCCCTTTACCCGGCGAAAGTCAAGATAGCCTGCTGGTGCCCCACCATAACCTAGTGGCAGTTCAGCAGCCAGAATACGAAGGTCTTTCCTGCGCTTTAATATCTCCAGGGCTTCAGCCTGATATTCCGGGGCGATGACTATCTCATAAAAAGTCTGACTAATTTCCTTAGCCGCCGCCAGGTCAATGGCTCTATTGGCAGCAACGATGCCACCAAAGGCAGCCACCGGGTCGCCGCTCAGCGCCAGCCGATAGGCTTCGGCAATATCCTCGTGACTTGCCAGTCCACAGGGGTTGGTATGCTTGATAATGGTCACCGTGGGTGCTGAGAAGTCAGTGACCACACCCCAGGCAGCGTCAGCATCCAAGATATTATTGAACGAAAGCTCCTTACCCCATAGCTGCTTTGCCCAGGTGATGCCAGTCTCCACCCCAGTTCCCACCACCTGCTCAGCATAGAAGGCAGCCTGCTGATGCGGATTCTCTCCATAACGAAGCCCATAGCGCTTCTTCAGGGCAACTGTCATCTCCTCAGGGAAGCCTTCCGTATCCCGCCCTAGATACTGCGAAATTGCCGTATCATAAATAGCCACATGCTGAAACGCCTTCTGCGCCAGCCTTTTACGCTCAGCCAAGTCCAAGCCCCCTCCCCGAAGTTTCTCTAAAACCAGAGGGTAGTCAGCAGGGTCAACAAGCACAATGACGCTGGGGAAATTCTTGGCTGCGGCTCGAATCAGGGTTGGTCCGCCAATATCAATGTTCTCCAGCGCCTCATCAAGGGTAACATTTTCCTTGGAAACAGTCTGGACGAAGGGGTAAAGATTAACCGCCACCAGGTCAATGGTTTCAATTTTATTCTTAGCCAATTCTGCCATATGAGCCGGTAGGTCGCGCCGAGCCAGAATGCCACCATGAACTGCCGGGTGCAGGGTTTTCACCCTGCCGTCAAGAATCTCAGGAAAGCCGGTAAGCTCGGAGACACTCTTTACCGCCATCTTGGCATCCGCCAATGCCTTCTTAGTGCCGCCGGTACTGAATACTTCAAACCCAAGCTGGCTTAATTTTTGGGCAAAATCGGTTACGCCGGCTTTGTCAGAGACACTGATGATGGCTCGCATAAATCCCCCCATTTATCTATTTCTACCTCACCCCCTTGATATTTTACAACCCTCCCCCTTTATCCCCCTCCCTTACCAAGGGAGGGGGAAGTAGTTTACGTTAGAGGGACTTCGTCCCCCTAAAACTCCCTATAGCCATATTTAGAGATTTCGCCTCTCTTTAACTCTCCATTATTACTTATATTACTTATCCCCTGAAAGTAAGGAAAGAGATTTTGGAGAGGGGGCTTCGCCCCCTCTCTTACCTTCACTCCCCCTTCCCTTAGTAAGGGAAGGGGGTAAGGGGGATAGGTTACCAAACAATAACTACCCTCGCCTTCCCCTTTTGTTTTATTACATCGCCAATAACCTTAGCCTCAGATATTTGTTTGGTGAGACGGTCAACATTATCCGGCGAGCAAATTATAACCATCCCGATGCCCATATTAAACACATGATACATCTCATCTTGAGCTACATTGCCCCGCTTTTGAATGAGTTGGAAGATAGGAGGCACCGTCCATGCCCGGCTATCAAACCTTGCCGCCATTCCCTGAGGTAAAACCCGGGGCACATTATCAACCAAGCCACCACCGGTGATATGCGCCATGCCCTTGATAACCGGCAGCAGTGGCTTCAACTGCTGAAGGTAGCAGCGATGAGGCTCAAGAAGCTCCTCACCCAGTGTCCGACCCAGCTCAGGGTAAAAGATATTTAGTGCTGATGGTGACTCGCCAAAAATCCTTCTCACTAGAGAATAACCATTGGTATGAAGTCCACTGGAGGGTAAGCCAATAATGGCATCACCAGCGGCGATTGACTGTCCCATGATAATCTTTTCCTTCTCCACCACCCCTATGATAAAGCCTACCAAATCGTAATCGCCTTCGGCATATACCCCGGGCATCTCTGCCGTCTCACCACCAATAAGGGCACAGCCAACCTCACGGCAAGCCCGAGCCAGCCCAAGAGCGATAGCCTCCACCGGCTCTGGCCTCAGCTTACCCATAGCAATGTAGTCCAGAAAGAAGAGGGGCTCAGCGCCACAGGTAAGTATGTCGTTAACGCAGTGATTGACGATGTCAATGCCAACAGTATCATGCTTGGCTAGAGCCGAGGCAATCTTCAGCTTGGTACCCACCCCGTCAACACTGGATACCAGAACCGGCTGATGATACCCCTTAAATTCAAAAAGCCCGCCAAAAAACCCGATGTCACCTAAGACCTCGGGGCGGAGGGTTAAACGGGCGTGCTCCCAGATTAGCTTTTTGGCTTTAGTAGCAGCTTCAATATTAACGCCAGCTCCAGCATAGGTCTGTTTAATTGGCTCTGCCTGTAGTGTCAAAAATCGCCTCCGCCTCTAGACTACCAGAAACCAAGCTACAACTGCAAATCCTGAAGACGCTTAACCAAGAGATCTAAACAGCGTGACCGGGTGTCTCAGCTTACCGCTGCTTTATGCCAAAGGGGTTATATTCATCAGTCGGCATAGTCTCCAGTGCCAGCTTATCCATCCCAAGCTGCACTGGTATGGGGTAGTCGCCGGTGAAACAAGCCAGGCAGAAAATATCCCTGGGCAAACCCACAGCCTTAATCAGCCCATCAATGCTCAGATGGCCCAGTGAATCGGCACCAATGAAATCCCTGACCTCAGGCACCGTCTTTTGAGCCGCGATTAACTCCCAGCGGGTAGCCATATCAACACCGAAGAAGCAGGGATAGCGGATGGGCGGGGCACAGATACGCATGTGCACCTCCTTAGCCCCCGCCCTTCTCAGCAGTTTCACCACCTGAGGGGTAGTAGTGCCACGAACAATGCTATCGTCAATCACCACCACTCGCTTGCCATCCAGCATCTGGGGCAAGGGGTTAAATTTCAGCTTAACACCAAGGTCTCTAATCCGCTGGTCAGGCTCAATAAAAGTGCGCCCGACATAGCGGTTCTTGAGCAGTCCTTCGCACAGGGGTATACCTGACCAGCGGGAATAACCAATGCCGGCGGCAGTAGCCGAATCAGGCACACCCATAACCAAATCGGCATCCACCTGGTGTTCTTGAGCCAGCCCCTCGCCCATAGCCTGGCGTGCCGGGTAAAGCAGCCGACCATTAATCACCGAATCAGGGCGGGCGAAGTAGATAAACTCAAAGATACATAGCGCCCTTCTGCCCACCTCTTCCCGGTAACTTTCAACACCATTCTCAGTGATAGAAACTATCTCCCCAGGCTCAATCTCCCTGATAAAGGTAGCGCCAATATGGTCAAGGGCGCAGCTCTCCGAGGCTATAACCCAGCCACCATTAATCGACCCCAGACATAGCGGGCGGACACCAAAGGGGTCACGAACTCCATACAAGCTGTGGTTGGTCAGGAGGGTTAGAGAATAGGCTCCCTGAAGTCGATGCATAGCATACCTTATCCTGTCTTCCCAGCATTTCTCCGGGGAAGACAGGATAAGGTTAGCGATAGCCTCGGTATCCGTGGAGGTATGGAAGGTATAGCCCAGGTCGATGAGTTCCTGATATAGATGTTCAGCATTGACAATATTGCCATTATGGGCTATGGCGATAGCATTTTCGCCCTCACCGACAATAATTGGCTGGGCGTTAACTACTCGGCTGGAACCTCTGGTTGAGTAGCGATTATGACCGATGGCAATATCGCCGGTGAGGTGACTTAGGGCATCCTCATTAAACACCTGGGATACCAGCCCCATCCTGGCGTAAACCTGGAGCTTTTTACCATCGGTGGTAGCAATACCGGCGCTCTCTTGACCGCGGTGCTGAAGGGCAAATAATGCAAAAAAGGTAAGTCGAGCTACATCCTCGCCAGGGGCATAAACCCCAAAAACGCCGCAACTTTCGTGCAAATTCGCTCGCCTCTTTTTTAATTATAAATCAATTTCTACCCGCAGGTCAATTTATTATAAGTATTATAGTATCACCCTCACCCCCTTTATCCCCCTCTCCCTTGAGGGAGAGGGGGAGGGCTTTTTAAGAAGAGGGGCTTACGCTCCTCTTAAACACCCCCCAACAAAAGCGGGATATTGGGGGCAAAGCCCAAATGGGCGGGTGGGTGGGAAGAAAGACAAGCTAAAAACGGGGGAGGGGATGGGGTCAATGCCATGGAGAAACGAAACATGATAATCTGTGTCACCAATCTATCTGAACTAGCTCATTTATGAACCTATCCCGGCTTGAGATTTAAGCCAGCCCAAAACTATAGCCATCGCCTCATCACTCTGCCGCAGCCGGTGCCCGGCTCCATCAACGATGATTAACTGCTTAGGCTCACCTGCCCGAGCATACAGTCTGCGGGCATCGCTCACCTTTACTGTCTCATCCTGGCTACCGTGCACCAGCAACAAAGGTCGGGGGGAAATTCCAGCCACATAATTAATCGGGCTAAGCAGCTTAAAGCCAGTAAGCCACTCTTGGGCAGAAGGGGGAAAATCACTATCCCTGATGACATCAATGCTGCGGAAATGGTCAACGAGAGGCGAGGGGTTATCAGCCTTGGTAAGCAAGGTAAACTCCGCTGGACAGGCACAGGCGACAACGGACGATACCCTATTATCCTGCGCTGCCACATATATGCCAACCGCAGCCCCACCGCTAAAGCCAAGCAACGATAGACGGGACTTATCCACCTCGGGCAAAGCACACAAATAATCAATCACCGCCTTCAGGTCTCTAGTCCAGCCCAAAATATCCAGGTTGCCGCTGCTAGCCCCAGTCCCCCTGAAGTTAAAAATCAATACGGCAAAGCCGTGGCGACAAATCTGTTCCGCCAACAAGGCATAGCCTCTATCCTTGGGGTTACGAATACCAGCCGGGATACCATGACAAACACAGACAGTGGGGTATGGCATCTTACCGGGGGTCAGGTTAAGCTGACCAACAATATTCAAGCCATCTACTTTTAGAGTAACAACCCTGGTTTGCATTATGTCAACTTCAACAGGACAAAAAACTCCTTATTCCCCGAAGCACCAAGGATAGGTGAAGCCACCAATCCCCTCAACCTGAAGCCATGGTCTATAATCCAGGAAATAAACCTTCCCAGAACCCTGGCATGCACCATAGGCTGCTTGATTATACCCCCCTTACCCACCTCACCCCGTCTGGCCTCAAACTGGGGCTTAATCAGCACCAGCAAATAACCGCCGTCTTTCACCAACTTGGCTACTGACGGTATCACCTTCTCCACCGAGATAAAGGACAAATCTATAGTAGCCAAATCCACCTTTTCTGGCAAAGGGATAGGATAGCGAGCGTTCACCCGCTCCATAACCACCACCCGTGGGTCCTGTCTCAGGCGGTAGTCCAGCTGACCATGGCCGACATCAATGGCATAAACTTGGCTTGCCCCCTGCTTGAGCAGGCAATCGGTAAAGCCACCGGTTGATGCCCCAATATCAGCCGCTACCTTAGAAGAGACGTCAAGCTGGAACCGGTCAAGGGCATAGTCAAGCTTGATTCCGCCCCGACTGACAAAAGGAGGTGGCTCAACAATGGTAATCGCCGCCTCCTCAGCTACCAGAGTCCCCGGCTTAATAATGGTTTTCCCCTCCACCACCACCTCACCAGCCATAATTAAAGCCTGTGCCTTGGCTCGGCTCTCTACCAGACCCCTGTCTACCAGTAAGCTATCAATCCTCCGCTTGGTCACCACTGGTTATAATAGCAATCCTGCTCACTGAAAACAAGAAACTACCGATGCTTCAGTCTACGGCACCTATAGACATCGCCATTCCTGTTTAGTAATATTATCAGCGAGGCAAGATAAATTGTTAGGCTTGAACCACTTCTGTCACTTCGGGGGCTAAATTTTATCTTCCGCGATTGTTTATTAACCTCACCCCCTTGATATTTTACAACCCTCCCCCTCTGTCCCCCTCCCTTGGCAAGGGAGGGGGAATTATTTTGTAAGAGAGGCTTCGCCTCTCTTTAACTCTCCTTTAGTATCTATCTTTAACAAAGGTGGGGAAGAGATTTTAGAGAGGGGCAAATACGGGGTCCCCACAAAAACATCATTTTTGTGGGGTGAAAATCCCCTCTCTTACCTACACTCCCCCTTCCCTTAATAAGGGAAGGGGGACAGGGGGATAGGTTGCTAAACGACCTCATCTTCCGCCTATTGCATTGTGGTCATTTAAGTGATAAAATGCTGCCCAAAATCAGTATAAGTCTTCAACTAAAGGAGATTGTCTAAGATGAAGTTCCTTAAAGGTCTGGGACTGGCTATTCTAAGCTTCCTTCTTTTTTTGTCCCTGTCTATTTTTGGTCTTGTGCTCACGTTAAACCAGACCATCCTCAATCCAGACTTCGTCGTTTCCCAGGTGGATAGGCTTGATATAGCTTCAATAGCCGGAGATATGCTCAGTGAACAAATCCCCCTGGGGCAGGAGTTCATGGTTGAGGTGGCAAATGATACTATTGCTGACCTTGAACCATGGATAAAGGAACAGGCAAGAGATGGTATCTATTCCTTCTATGATTACCTTGAGGGAAGGAGCCAAAGCCTGAGCCTGGTAGTCTCGCTTGAGCCAGTGAAGGAAAGTTTGAGAGACAACCTGAGGGAAGCGGTGCTGCAGTCGCCTCCGCCGGAGCTTGCCGGGCTACCCCCAGCCGAGATAGAGCGTTATTTCAATGAATACTATGAGCAGATTTCCCAGGAGATTCCATCAACCTTTGAGTTTACTGAAGCCTCACTAGACCCTCAAGTCATGGCACAACTTGAGCAGGCAAAGCAAGTTGTTGGCTATCTCCATCTGGCTTACAATGCGCTGATTGGTCTTATCTTGCTCCTAATCGCAGGCATTGTTCTTATAAATCGTAAGGTAAGGGGCAGCACCCGCGGGCTAGGCACGACCTTCCTCACTTGCGGAGCACTTAGCTACGCTGGCGTCTTGGTGGCTAAGAATGTGGCTGGCACACAGTTAACCCAGCTTGACATACCGGTTTACCTCCAAGCGTGGATACCACAGTTTCTGGCTGACTTTCTAGCTCCTCTAGAAATGTACGGCATCGGACTTATGGCGGCAGGGGTGGCTCTACTGGTTGTCTCTTTTGTCTATAAGCCACGCCAACCTTCACCTTGAAGTTGGACTATAGCCTATACCATGAATTTTGACCACTTTATTATCGACCTCGGTCTTGGCTCCCAGTATCGTCTCCACCAGCCATAGATTGGTCTCTACATGCTCCGTCAGCCTTGGTATCCTATATTCGCTAACCCCATCAGCTAGGGCAGCGTAAAAGATAAGCTGGTCGGCAAGATAGCGGTCAACGGTAGCCCCGGTGGACAAGTCCTCTATCAGGCTGGTGGCTACATATCTACCAATTTCCTCCGAGGTTCGCCTCGGCTCACCTGCCCTATCAGCGCCAATAATACACCCGGAACTGGTCTTAGCATATAGGGTAAGAGCTGCCCCCCGCTGAAGGGCTGAGGTATCATGGACAATTTCAATATTTGCCCGGTATCCCTGCGACTTAAGCACCTCATTACATTTCTCCGCCATCCGCTCGCTTACCTTCCTCTCCCTAAGATGAGAGGAAAGGGCAATGCCTTGAATTTCGGTTACCTTCCCCTGAGCAGGTAAGCTGATTGGCTTGAGCTTTCCTCTCACCGGCTCCACCTCCACCTCTATAATTCCACCCCCGCGAGGGACATAGCCGGGGCGAATAATGTTAAGCTTAGCGGTTATCCCCATGCTGTTTAGCACCGGGAAGAGGGCGTATTGCATATGATAAGCCGAGGGAGCAAAGTCCTGAAATAAGCCACCAGAGAGCTTAAAGCTGATGGCTCCTCGGGAAAAGCAGACAGTCGGCAAAAGGGTCATCACCAGCAAGGTAGTTGACCCGGCAGTGCCTATATCCCATTCATAGTGTCCGCCCTTAACCCCACCTCCGGGGTTAAACCAAATCTCCCTAGAACCAACTTCACCACCGGTTAAACTGCCCTGGCATATCTGCTGTAATGCCTGGAGCGCCTTAAGATGCTGGGGTCTTAGTCCTGGTTTTTCCCTCTTGGCTCGGATATTGGTCAGGTGAAGTTGCTCACCAAGGAGTGTGGCTAAGCCAACGGCAAAGCGAACAATGGTGCCACTCCCCGATTTTTGACCTCCATCAATGTGGAGCATTTACTCCCTCTTCCTACCAGGTTTATCCCGGCGCACAGTGAGCTTGAGCCTATCCTGCCCCACCACGATAACTTCCTCCCCGGTGTTTATTCTCCTATCGGCTGATGTGGACTCCCAGAGCTCTCCCTTAATTTTGACCAGCCCCTCCGGGTCTAACGGGGTCACTACCTTACCCCGGCTGCCAACCATATCTGGCAGACCAACTAACGGCTTCTTCCCCAGGGCCTTGCTTCCCAGCCAATAAGTGATAACGGCGTATGCCACTAAAGCAGCCATCAGGGCGATAACACCGGCTAGAGGTATGTGAATGCCTAATTGGGGCAAGCCCCAGAGTATAATCGCCGCCAGGGCTATCTCCTCCAGCAGGGTGCTTAATATAGCCAGTATGCGCCTAATAGTCATCTCTCCCCTTCTTATTATAACAGACGGCTCTATTGAGATTGTCTAACAACCTATCCCCCCGACCCCCTTCCCTTATTAAGGGAAGGGGGAAATATTTAATTAAGAGAGGCTTCGCCTCTCTTTAACTCTCTCACTTTTGGGGGCGTCTAAGAGGGGCGTCAGCCCCTCTTTCTTCTCTTCCCCCTCTCCTTTTATTTTAAAGGAGAGGGGGATAAAGGGGGTGAGGTTAATAAACAATCTCGGCTCTGTTGCTGATACTCAGATATGGGTGGTATAATGGGCAAATAATGAAGCTAAATCGTGAAGAAGTGCTACATATTGCCCGGCTAGCTCGGCTGGGCTTGACTGACGCCGAGATTGGCAGGCTCAGGGAGCAGTTATCCGATATCCTGGAGAACTTTGAGGCATTGCAGAAGGTAGATACCACTAACGTTCCACCCACCGCCCAATCTATCCCCCTCCAGAATGTAACCAGAGGCGATGAGGTGGCTGATTCCCTGCCCCAAAGTCAGGTTCTAGCCAACGCCCCCCGAAAGGATGGGGAATACTTCAGAGTGAGAGCAGTACTAGAGTGATAGCGCATCAGTTAACCATTCACGAGGCGCACGGGCTACTTAA
>Ga0315296_10002832_pt1 | contig 14660 bp, 10 predicted proteins | sample YL17G14_18_MG_FD_203921 | JGI IMG/M metagenome (GOLD analysis project Ga0315296, IMG submission 203921) | Sediment microbial communities from Yellowstone Lake, YNP, Wyoming, USA - YL17G14_18 | ecosystem: Environmental > Aquatic > Freshwater > Lake > Sediment | place: USA: Wyoming | collected... | reverse complement strand
TTTGTCAATATGATAACACCAACCCCATGAGCCACCGCCCGGGGTGGCTGTGTCGCCAATGGGGAATGCGCCGAAACGCCGGTAGCAATCCACCTCTTTCGGTCCGTAGTCATCGCTATAACCGCACGTCTCCCAATAATGGGGTGCCTCCTTTTCGATCCATTGGTCGAACAAGGGGAAGACATTTTCACCTTTGTAATACATCTGCGTCAGCCAGATAAAATGGTTGACACCCGGCATCTCAAATGTGAAATTCTCTCGCTCCAGACCAAGGAGGTCCACCATTTTATACACTCCATTAAAGCCGTGGCAGACCCCTACAATCTTAGCTTTCGGATACTTCCGTGACAGGTAGGTGATACCCCCTAGCACAGAGTTGGCGACTTGCAGGTACCAGGCTTGAGGACATACTTTCAGAACATCGCTGATGATCGAATCAAACAACCGCAGTTGATAGAAATTGATCCAGAAAGCCTCGTCGTGCATGATCGCCAGGCTGCCCCCATAGCGATAACCATATTTTTGGGCGATTTCCCAGCCTGCACGCAGCCTATGGTGACCTGCTGTCAGGGCGGTGTTGATGACAAAGTCAGCATCCTGCAGGGATTCCTGACGGTCGAGTGTCTTTTGTAAATTGAGCTCTAGACCGACCTCACCGGCATAACGCTTACACAGGGTATAAACACCATCTAGCCGCTCCGGGTCGATGTCCATAAAGCTGATGGTACAGCCTCTTAAATTGGGTGTGAGACAAATATCGCGGATGATATTCAGGGAAAATGCTCCGCTGCCAGCTCCGATGATGCTGATCTTCACAGGCATTGCTTTCTCCTAAGGTGGAATTACTCCCAGCTGCCACCCTCGTTTCCATGATAAATCGACAGAACAGCCAGTTCACCTTGATGGTGCATCGTATGCCGGAGAGCGTAGATATAGTATCCTAATTGTGTCGCGCCCGAACCATCATTTACTTTAATAGGCATAGAAAGATCCTCATCATTCAAGGAGGTAAGCTCAATCATGACACGGTCTTCCCGGAGAAGAAGTAATCCAGGCAATCGAGGATATGCATAGCCACCTTTACCGGCACCTGGAAGTTATCAAGCCCGATCACCCACTGACGATCATTGAAACGCTCTATTTCCGCTTCAGTAAGCAAGTCGATATCAATCATAAAATATCCCCCCACTACTCGGGTTGTTTTGACGAAGAGGTGGGATTGTCACTGCCTTTTTGGGATGGTTCATTTTTCTGTTGAAATAGGGTAACACTTTTTGGAAACCTTGGAAAATTCCTGGCTACGCAAGTCGGATTTTTTGCCCCAAAATGTGGTCGCAAGAACGATTTTTATGCGTAAAACCCCACATTTAGAGACAGAACACGTGCCGGATAAGCAAGATTATTTATTGGCGTCTCAAAAAAGTGTTACCCAATTCTGAACCATCCCGCCTTTTTCATGGATAATTCTGAATATTAAGGGTGAAAAAGTGAGAACCTTCACAAATCTTAACATACTTCTTTTTAAAAGTCAAAATGTCAAACTCTTGACACTGTATAACTGCCATGATACATTGTGAAAGCTTACTCTCATTATAACCGGTAAGGGGAGGCGATATGGCTGAGGCTGACTTTCAAGATAGACTTGATCGTCTGGTTGCTGAACAAACTACGCTACTCGCACTCAAGAATGAGCGCGATCCTGGTTGGTCAAACGGGTTATTCGACCGCTACCGTTATCCGGTATTAACGGCTGCGCATACACCTCTCACCTGGCGTTACGATCTGAACCCGAAGACGAACCCATACCTGATCGAACGGATGGGGATTAATGCAGTCTTCAATCCTGGGGCAATTGAGATGGAAAGGAAAATATACCTGATTTGCCGTGTAGAAGGGTATGATCGCAAATCATTCTTTGCAGTTGCTGAGAGCACCAGCGGGATCGATGGCTTCCGTTTTTGGGATTACCCGGTGCAGATGCCGGAGACCGACAACCCGGATACCAATGTGTATGACATGCGCCTGGTCATGCACGACGACGGTTGGATATATGGGCTATTCTGCACTGAACGCAAAGATCCGGACGCACCCCCTGGGGATATGAGCAGTGCTGTAGCCCAGTGCGGTATCGCCCGCACCAGGGACCTGCAGGTTTGGGAAAGACTCCCAGACCTGAAAACCCGTTCTCCTCAGCAGCGCAATGTGGTCCTGCATCCGGAGTTCATCAATGGGCAGTATGCCTTCTACACACGCCCTCAGGACGAGTTCATCCAGGCTGGAAGCGGAGGGGGGATCGGCTGGGGTCTTTCGAGTATTATGCAGCCGGCTGTAATCGAGGACGAAATCACCATCGAGCCACGTGTGTATCACACCATTAAAGAGGCAAAAAATGGGGAGGGCTCTGCCCCAATCAAGACCAGGGCCGGCTGGTTGCACATTGCCCATGGAGTGCGCAACACCGCGGCGGGTCTACGCTACGTTCTATATGTCTACCTGAGCGACCTTCACAAGCCCTGGAAAGTCGTCCGTCGACCGGCGGGTTACTTCCTGGCTCCCCATGGCGAGGAACGAGTAGGAGACGTATCGAATGTGGTGTTCAGTAACGGCGTTGTACTACGTCAAAACGGGGAGATGTTGATCTATTACGCTTCTTCGGATACCCGCATCCATGTGGCGACCACATCGGTGGAGAAGATGCTCGATTATGTATTTAATACGCCCGAGGATGGCTTGCGTTCTGTGGCATGTGTTGCCCAAAGGGTTGATCTCATCGACCGAAACTTAAAGTATCTAAAATCACGAAAGAAATAAAATCCCTATACCTATCATGAACTCCCAGGAACTTACCAAAACCTTATACGAGGGTCTTCCCGATTGGGAGAATCCTCATGTCCTTTCACACAAACGTGAAGCCGCACACACCACAATCATCCCGTATCCTGATAAAGCCAGCGCGATGTCCGGTGATCGAGGTGCTTCACCTTTCTATAAACTGCTCAATGGCAGATGGTCCTTTAAATATGTGACCTCACCGGGGGATGCCCCGGATGGCTTTCAAGGTAAATTAATAGATACAAACGATTGGGATACTATCCCCGTCCCCAGCAACTGGCAGATGCTTGGATATGGCAGGCCTCAATATACAAACGTTGCTTACCCCTATCCGGCAGACCCGCCCCATGTGCCTCAAGATAACCCGGTTGGATTATATAGAAGAAATTTCTATATCCCGACTGAATGGGAAGGCATGCAAGTGTTCTTGGTTTTCGATGGGGTGGATTCTGCCTTCTACGTATGGATCAATGGATTATGGGTCGGTTACAGCCAGGGTGCTCATCTCCCTTCTGAATTTAATATCACCCCTTTCATCCGTCCGGGTAACAACATACTGGCAGTCCAGGTCTTTCAATGGTCAGATGGAAGCTATCTTGAAGACCAGGACATGTGGCGGTTAAGCGGTATCTTCCGGGATGTATATCTGATCGCCACTCCAGGCATCCATATCCGGGATGTGAGTATCCAGACTCAATTGGATACGGGCTATACCCATGCCGTCTTGGGCTTAAAAATCTTATTAAAGAACTATACAGACCAGCTAGCCCATAGTCATGCTGTTTCGGCATGTCTGTTAGACTCAGAAGGTTATCAGATTTATGAGGGACAGGTAGGTTCTACGTCAGACCTGGAAGCGGATCAGGAGACTGTCCTAGAAGCACAGATGCCAGTGCAAAACGTGCGACTTTGGTCGGCAGAAGAGCCCAATCTGTTTAACCTGTTACTTGAATTAAAGAAACCAGATGGTTCCATTTTAGAAGTCCAACGGTATAGGGTGGGCTTCCGTCAGGTGGAGGTAAAGGAAGGCTGCTTCATCCTTAACGGGATCCCAATCAAGCTGCAGGGGGTGAACCGCCACGAGACGCATCCGGATATGGGGCACGCTGTGTCGCTGGATTCAATGGTGACCGATATCACGATGATGAAGCAGTACAATATCAACGCGGTACGCACCTCCCATTATCCGGATGACCCACGCTGGCTTGATCTATGCGATGAGTACGGTTTGTATGTGATCGACGAAGCCGACCTGGAATGCCACGGAATGGCATTAACTGGGGATATATCAAAATTGTCGAATGACCCGGATTGGCAGGCAGCTTATCTCGACCGCGCTATCCGTATGGTTGAGAGGGATAAAAATCATCCCTCGGTGATCATCTGGTCTTTAGGTAACGAAGCGGGTTATGGTACAAATCACGATGCAATGGCAGCCTGGATCCGTCAGGCTGACCCGACACGCCTGATCCACTATGAGGGGGCAGGGGATCGCCCGGTAGTTGACATTGTCAGCGTGATGTATCCACTGGTGGACAAGCTAATCAGCGAGGGACAGCGCCAGGATGACCCACGACCATTTTTCATGTGCGAGTATGCCCATGCCATGGGCAACGGTCCCGGCAACCTAAAAGAGTATTGGGAAGCAATCCGTAAATATCCACGCTTGATGGGTGGCTGTGTGTGGGAGTGGGTAGACCACAGCATCCGCCAACTTGCGGCTACGGGGGAAGAATGGTTTGCTTATGGTGGTGATTTTGGGGATATGCCCAACGATGGGAATTTCTGCATTGACGGTTTAAATTTCCCAGACCGGATTCCACATACCGGTTTAATCGAGTACAAGAAGATCCTCGAACCCGTAGCGGTTGAGGCAGTGGATTTATTGGCTGGAAAGCTCAATATCTCGAACAGATATGCATTTTCATCTCTCCGGCGTCTGACAGGAACCTGGAAGCTCCTCCAGGATGACGAAATTCTCCAGCAAGGGACACTTCCAATCCTAGATATTAATGCAGGTGGAATATTACCAGTGACGCTGCCATACCGCCTGCCTGAGCCAATATATGGGGCGAGTTACTGGCTTAATCTAAGCTTTGCCCTGGCTGAGGATACTCCCTGGGCCAGGAATGGTTATGAAGTTGCCTGGGCACAGTTCCAGCTGCCATTGACAGCACCCTCACTCCCTGAGATAAATCTTTACTATATCCCATTGCTCTCTTATCAATCTTCACCAAGCGAGATCAATATTGAAGGGGAGGAGTTCCGGTGCACCTTCGACCGAGTGCGCGGCCTCCTGACTGCCTGGGAATACCAGGACACACCCCTCCTTACGATTGGTCCACGCTTGAATTTATGGCGTGCGCCAACTGATAATGACGTCCATATTGCCAAGGAGTGGCGACAGGCAGGTCTGGACCGGCTGGTGCACCGAATTGAGTGGGTTGATGTGGATGCAGATCGTCCTGAACTCATACACATAAAAGTCAGTGCGATCCTGGCAGGATACTCATTGCCTCCCGCTTGCCGCTGTGAATATCATTATGCGATATATGGCAGTGGGGATATTGTCATCAATACACGTTTTATCCCGCTCAACCCATTGCCAAATCTACCACGCCTGGGTCTGCAAATGGTCTTGCCGGGTATATTAGACCGCTTCACCTGGTACGGTCGCGGACCCCACGAAAGTTACATTGACCGGAAAGAGTCTGCCAGGATCGGTGTGTATATCGGCTCAGTGGATGACCATTTTGTAAACTACATCATGCCTCAAGAGAACGGCAATAAGTCTGATGTGCAATGGGCGACCCTGACTGACCTGCGCGGCCTGGGCTTTATGGTCATTGGCATGCCCTTGTTGAATGTGAGCGCACATCACTATACCGCTTCGGACCTGACTGAGGCTCAGCATACTTATGAGTTAATGCGGCGTAATGAGGTGATCTTGAATATGGACATCCTGCAATCGGGGCTGGGGAGCAACAGCTGTGGACCTGGACCGCTTCCGCAATATCTGATTGAGCCTAAGGAAATGAGTTTTAGCTTGGGTTTGAAACCGTTTAACGCCAAGATTATTTCACCAATGCACCTCTATCGGCAACCTTTTACTGAACTATATGAGAGTATTCGGAAACCCACCTGAAGTTATAAGAGGAGAAATATTATGCAAAAACATCCTGAAATCAGCCGCCAGCGATTGCAACTATTCGCTTCGGAAAGAGGTTTGCGTGGGCGGATTTATCCACAGCGCGCCCCGGTTTCGCTCTCTATTTATGCTGCTCCAGACCGAATACCTTATGCTGAGGCGCTCAGCGGCGGCTTTCATCTCACACAGGTAGGCGAAGTGTTCGGACCAGCCTGGTCCACGCACTGGTTTAAAGTCGATATTCTCATCCCCTCGGAATGGGCTGGTCAGGAGGTTCACTTTTTGTGGGACTCATCATCCGAAGCCTGCGTCTGGCGGGATGGGCAGCCAGTCCAGGGCTTGACCGGGTCGGGTCCGAGTTTCAATGAGCGCAGGCCAATCCGCTCCGCATATCGATTGGCAGCCTCCGCACGTGGGGGAGAGCGGATATCCCTGTATGTCGAAATGGCTTGCAACACGTTGTTCGGCATTGATCCGCTCAACATCTTCCCGCTCAAACAGGCTGAGATCGCGGTGTTTGACCACGAAGCCTGGGATTTACTGTGGGACTTTGTCATTATTGCGGACATGGCCCAGCATTTACCCGCCAACACACCCCGCGCCGGCCAGGCGCTTTATGCAGCCAACCGGATGGTGAACATGTGCAACCTCGACGATCGAAACACCTGGCCCAGAGCGCGCGAAATTGTAACTGAATTTTTCTCGGATCACAACGGCGACAGCCAGCACCAAATATCGGCCATCGGTCATGCCCACATTGATACAGCCTGGCTGTGGCCACTGGCTGAGACCCAGCGCAAGTGCTACCGGACTTTTTCTACAGCTCTGCGATTAATGGATGATTATCCAGATTATAAGTTCGCCTGTTCGCAGGCACAGCAATATGCATGGATGAAAGAATCCCAGCCTGCGCTCTATCAACAAATGACTGAGCGCGTGAAGGATGGGCGTTTCGTGCCTGTCGGGGGGACATGGGTTGAACCTGATTGTAACCTGACCTCCGGTGAATCGCTTGTACGGCAGTTCCTGCACGGTCAGCGTTTCTTCCAACAGGAATTTGGATTGACCTGTAATGAATTTTGGAGCCCGGACGCCTTTGGTTATTCGGCTGTACTACCGCAGATCCTGCGCGGTGTCGGCATCCAGTATTTCATCACCCAAAAATTATCCTGGAACCAGTTTAATAAACCTACCAACCACACCTTCCTTTGGGAAGGGCTGGATGGCAGTCGAGTGTTGGCGCACTTCCTACCGGTCGACACTTATAACGCCATGGCGGATGTCCGTGATGTCCTGCATAATGTCAGTAACTTCAAGGAGCACGAACGTGCTCGCGAAAGCCTGATGGAATTTGGATATGGCGATGGCGGCTGTGGACCGACCCCCGAAATGCTAGAGCAGCTCCAACGTATGGGCGATATCGATGGGTTACCGCGCGTACAGATCCGCTCTCCGCAGGAGTTTTACAGGCGCTGTGTAGCTGATCTTAAAGATCCAGTGACATGGGTGGGTGAGTTTTACAATGAGTTCCACCGCGGCACATATACCAATCAGGCTCGCAACAAGCGTTTTAACCGTAAAAGCGAGTTCCTGCTGCACAATATTGAGTTTGTGTCAGCATTGGCGCATGCCCTTCAAAAGTCTGCCTATCCCGACCTCGAGCTCGATCGACTGTGGAAGTTGGTGTTGTTGAACCAATTCCATGACATCATCCCCGGCTCGTCGATCACGCAAGTCTACGCGGAATCGGCTACCCAATACGAGGATATCTTAAATTCTGGTACTGAATTACTCGACCAGTCACTGGCTGTTCTACTGGGTAGGCAAGGTACTAAACACATCGCAGCGATCAACACCTTAAGCGCGGCGCGAACTGAAGTCGTAGAACTGCCCGTTGATATTCCAACCTCACAAAAGGCTGCCGGTGGTAAATCCCTGGCAGTTATCAGCGCTCCAGGTTTGGGTTATACTATCTTAACACCCAGACAACTTAATAATGGTGCTTCCTTAGAACCAACCCGGGTTTCTGAAACCACAGATACCCTGGTGCTCGAGAATGGCTATATCCAGGCAGTCTTTCAACGTGATGGACGACTGATCAGCTTGGTGGACAAAAGTATTCAACGAGAGGCAATCGAGCCAGGTAAGGCAGCCAACAACTTCGTCCTCTTTGATGACGAACCGCTGGGTAATGACGCATGGGATGTGGATATCTTCCACCTCGAAAAGCGTTACGAAGTCGGAGCAGCAAAATCCAGCCGTATCATTGAGGTCGGTCCGCTGCGTGCCGCGATCGAATTTGAATATACCCTTGGGAACCATAGCCAACTCAAGCAGGTGGTGTCTCTCACCTGTGTTTCAGCGCGGTTGGATTTCGCCACCGAAGTAGATTGGCATGAGCACAGGCGCTTTCTAAAAGTGGAGTTCCCTCTAAATATTCATTCGGATTATGCTACCTATGAAATTCAGTTCGGTCATATCCGGCGTCCTACCCATTTCAATACCTCCTTCGACCTAGCCCGTTTCGAGGTGTGGGCACACCGTTGGGCAGATCTCTCAGAACCGGGCTTCGGCGTGGCATTATTGAATGACTGCAAATACGGCTATTCCACACAAAAGAACGTCATGCGACTCTCACTCCTGCGCAGCGTTTCCTATCCACCTGACCCGGTAGCGGACATGGGACAGCAGCAGTTTCGCTATGCGTTGCTACCCCATTCTCGCTCATTCTATGAGGCGGGTGTCATCGAAGAGGGTTTTCGCTTCAATGTCCCGTTGTTGGTCAGCACCTCTGACCATGGGTCAGCTGAGGCAACATTCTTCAGTGTAGACCGACCCGCGGTGGTGATTGATACAGTAAAAAAGGCGGAAGATTCTAATGCCCTTATCGTCCGGATCTATGAAGCTCACGGCAGTCGTGGACCTGTACGTTTCAGTAGCCCATTGCCGGTAACAGCAGTATCCAGGTGCAACCTGTTAGAAGAAGACGAAATACCGATGACTTGGTCGGATGGCGGGGTAAACCTGGAAATTCTCCCGTTCCAGATCGTCACACTCAAGTTACAATTGGCTTGAAGGAGGATAATATGTCTCGACCGATAACCCTTTTCACCGGTCAATGGGCCGACCTTCCGTTCGAGGAAGTATGCTCCAAGGCCAGGTCCTTCGGTTATGATGGCCTAGAGATCGCCTGTTGGGGTGACCATTTCGATGTCGAAAGAGCACTTACCGAGGACGCTTACATCCGGACGCATTGGGATATCCTCGAGAAAAACAGCCTTAAATGCTTAGCCATCAGCAACCACCTGGTCGGACAGGCGGTTTGCGACCGGATCGATGAGCGTCATAAAGGCATACTTCCCGCCCGGGTATGGGGTGATGGAAAGGAAGACGGTGTGCGTGCTCGCGCGGCTGAGGAGGTCAAAAACACAGCCCGTGCTGCAGCCAGTTTTGGAGTAAAGGTTGTTCCTGGTTTTACAGGCTCATCGATCTGGCCTTTTATCTATTCATTCCCAGCAAACCCTCCAGATCTGGTCGTTAAAGGTTACCGGTTTTTTGCCGAGATGTGGAACCCGATCCTGGATGTCTTCGACGAGGTCAAGGTTAAGTTTGCCCTGGAAGCTCATCCGACCGAGATCGCCTTCGATATCGCTTCTGCTGAAATGGCCGTTAACGCATTAGGAAAGCGGAAAACCTTCGGTTTTAATTATGATCCCAGCCACTTCGGCTACCAGGGTGTCGATTACGTGGCCTTTATACGATTTTTCGGTGACCGCATCTATCACGTCCACCTGAAAGATGTTTACTGGTCCCCTCGCCCGACCCAGGCAGGTGTCTTTGGGGGTCATCTCAACTTTGGCGACCCGCGACGGTATTGGGATTTTCGATCGTTGGGTCGTGGCTGCATCGATTTTGAATCCATCATCAGAGCCCTCAATGAGATCGGTTATCAAGGGCCGTTGTCGGTTGAGTGGGAGGATAACGGGATGGACCGTGAGCATGGTGCTGCTGAAGCCTGCGCCTTTGCGAAAAGGTTGGATTTCCCACCCTCGACCGTGGCGTTTGATGCTGCGTTCGAGAAACGTTAATACCAATATAATGTCCGGATCCTTAATTCTATTTTTTGTGCGGATCGCGGTGGGCTTTGAAACGACCGGTAAAGAGCATCGGTCGGCAATGAACGTCGGCTTACGACGAAGTGCGTCGTCCTTGACCAGAACCGTTAGAAGAGAACGGTAAAGAACACAGATTATATTGAAACAATGATACCGTAGCTCTCCACCAGGAACTAACAAGGATTGATCAATTAATATCTTCGAAGACAAGGAGGTTATGATGGCTGAAGAGGTTGGTTTCGTGACGATGGCAGGAGCGAAAGCCACCAAGCCCGTGCCAGAGATTGGGGTAGGAATGCTAGGCTATGCCTTCATGGGGAAAGCTCACAGCAATGCTTATAAGAAAATCCCCTATATGATCTATCCGCCACCTGCCATTCCGAAGTTGATCATCATCTCCGGGCGGAATGAAGAGGCTGTTAAAGAAGCAGCTCTGCGATATGGATATGAGAGCTATTCCACAGATTGGCATCAGGTGATCAAGGATGATCGTATCAGCCTGTTCGATAATGGCGCCCCGAATAATACCCATCTCGAACCCTGTGTTGCTGCAGCACGTGCGGGGAAAAATATATTATGTGAAAAACCGTTGGCACCCTCGGCTAAAGCAGCCGGAGCCATGCTTGAAGCTGTTATGAAAGCCGGTGTCAAGCATATGGTGGGTTATAACTACCGCTTTGTACCGGCCATCCGACAAGCGAAGTACCTGATCGATAAAGGATTGCTGGGTGAAATCTATCACTTCCGTGGGATCTACCTGCAAGAATGGATCACTGATCCGAATTTTGCTTTGAACTGGCGATTGGAAAAAAACGTGGCCGGCAGCGGTGCTTTAGGTGACCTGGGCTCTCACGTCATTGACCTGGCGCGCTTCCTGGTCAGTGAGCCGCGGCGGATTTCTGCGATGGCGAAAACCTTTATCAAGGAACGACCCTTGCCAGATGGTTCGGGCATCGGGAAAGTTGAAGTTGATGACGCCTTTGTGGCTGCTGTGGAGTTTGAGAATGGGGCAGTGGGTACCCTGGAGGCTTCGCGATTCTGCCCTGGGCGAAAAAACCATATGGTCGTCGAGATCAATGGTTCAAAGGGATCGTTGCGTTTCAACCTGGAGCGGCTTAATGAGCTAGAGGTCTTTTGGAAGGGCGAACCACCGAAGGAGACGCAGGGCTTCCACGATGTTTTGGTGTCAGAGTCTTACCACCCATTCTGGGAGTACTGGTGGCCACACGGTCATATTATCGGATGGGAGCATGCCTTTGTGCATGAGATTGCCCATCTTTTAGACGCGATCGTAAATAATAAAGATGTAGCGCCCTATGGAGCAACCTTTGAGGACGGTTATAGAAATGCCGTTATTTGCGACGCTATAATCAAGTCCGCGCAAACTGAGCGCCAGGTGATTATAAAATATTAATGTTTTTCTAACTTGGACGGGTGAAACCTCAGATTATAGATAAATCCGGGAATCCATACCGCTCAATCCATATCAATAATCAAAGGAGATCATGTTTCATGTCAGGAAAAATTGCTTTACAACTTTATTCTGTTCGCGACCTGCTCCCCAAGGATTTTGCCGGAACGATCAGGAGGATCGCAGCGATGGGTTATGAGGGGATTGAAACTGGCGACTTTCCTGGAACTACCCTGAGTGAAGCTACTAAGCTGTTTAAGAAACTTGGATTGAGCGTCACCAGCGTGCATATCTTCCCTCCGCCTGTCGGCGATAAGTTAAAAGAAGCGATGGAAGTGATGTCGCAGTTAAACAGCAAACGGATTGTCTCGGGTTATGGTCCCGATCGCTTCGACACACTGGATAAAACGAAAAGGGCTTGCGAGGAGTTTAATAAGGCGAATGCTTTAGCACGCGCCAATGGCTTGATCCTGGGGATCCATAACCATTGGTGGGAATACCTCAAAGTAGAGAGCAGTTATCCTTATAAGGTTATGCTTGAATATCTTGACCCTACTGTTGAGTTCCAGGTTGATACTTATTGGGTGAAGACTGCCGGGGTCGATCCAGCTATAGTGGTCAAGGAGCTCGGGAAACGCGCACCTTTACTGCACATCAAGGATGGTCCGGCGGTTAAAGAGAAGCCAAATGTGGCAGTTGGCGATGGATCGCTGGATGTCCCCGCAATCGTTAAGGCTGGCGAAGGTGCTACGGAATGGTTGATCGTTGAATTTGATAGCTGCGCCACCGATATCATGGTTGCGGTTGAGAAGAGTTGCCAGTATCTGAGGAAACTATGAAAACAGCATTGTTTGTTTGGGGCGGGTGGGATGGTCACGAACCTAAGCAGTGTGTGGATATATTCGCACCACTGGTTCGCCAAGCCGGATATACCGTGGATATCAGCGATACACTCGATACCTATCTGGATATTAACCGACTGAAATCTTACGATCTGATTGTCCAAGTCTGGACGATGGGGACGATTACGTCAGAGCAGCAATCCGGTCTGCTTGAGGCCGTGAAAAGCGGGGTGGGATTCGGTGGCTGGCACGGTGGGGCTGGGGATTCCTTTCGCAACAATACAGATTACCAATTTATGGTCGGAGGGCAGTGGGTAGCCCACCCGGGCGGTGTGATTGATTATTCAGTCCATATTACCAGACCCGATGACCCAATCACTGCCGGAATGCCTGATTTCAAGATGCACTCCGAACAGTATTATTTGCATATTGATCCATCAAACGAGGTCCTGGCAGTCACAACCTTCAATGGAGACCATGCTCCTTGGATCGATGGGACCGTGATGCCGGTTGTTTGGAAACGCAAGTGGGGAGCTGGCAAGGTTTTCTACTGCTCACTCGGCCACGTAGCCAGTGATTTTAACGTTCCTGAAGCTCGCGAGATAGTCCGCCGTGGGTTGTTATGGGCGAGTCGATAACGGAGGTGACACGATATGGCCAAGCCTTTGAACTTCCTGGCCCTGGATTTAGGTGCGGAAAGCGGTCGTGCCATCTTGGGGGAGCTGGATGCTGGCCTGCTGCGATTATCTGAAATCCACCGCTTCCCGAATCAACCCATCAATTTGCCCGATGGCCTTCATTGGGATGTGATGCGGCTATGGAGAGAGATCCAGGAAGCGATTACCATGGCTGTACACAACCAGGGCAAAAACCTGGTTGGCGTGGGCCTGGATACATGGGGGGTGGATTTCGCTTTATTAGACCGGAAGGGAGCATTAATCGGAAACCCGCACCATTATCGTGACAGCCGGACGGAGGGGATGCTGGATGAAGCCTTTCGTCGGGTTCCCCGTGAGGCTATTTACCAGGCAACCGGGATCCAATTCATGCAAATCAACACGCTTTACCAGCTACTCTCGATGGTTATCCAGCAGTCACCGACCCTCGAGATTGCCCATACCTTCTTGACGATACCTGATTTGTTGAATTACTGGCTGACAGGGGAGAAAGTCTGCGAATTTACCATCGCCACGACAACCCAATGCTACGACCCACGCCAGGGAGATTGGGCGCTATCCATGCTTGAGAAATTAAATATCCCGACCTATATCTTCCCTAAGATTATCCCTCCGGGAACAGTATTGGGTAAAGTACTTGGGCAAGTTACTAGAGAAGCCGGGTTGACGGACCTGCCAGTTATTACACCTGCATGTCATGATACCGGTTCGGCAGTTGCCGCAATCCCGGCGGAAAATGATCATTTTGCCTATATAAGCTCCGGCACCTGGTCATTAATGGGGGCAGAGATTACCGAACCCGTGGTAACCTCCCGGAGCCTGGCTTTAAACTTCACCAACGAGGGTGGGGTCAACGGGACTTTCCGGTTTCTAAAGAACATAACAGGTATGTGGCTGGTGCAGGAATGCCGTCGAACATGGGCAAGCCAGGGCAAGGAACATTCCTATGATGAGTTGACCGAGATGGCTGCTCAGGCTGAACCCTTCCGGTCATTGATCGATCCAGACGCTTCGGATTTCCTGTATCCCGGTGACATGCCCGCCCGGATCGGTGATTATTGTAAAAAGCATGGACAACCTATCCCAGACAGCAAGGGAGCATTTGTGCGCTGTGCATTGGAAAGCTTGGCACTGAAATATCGCTGGGTCCTAGATCAGCTCGAGGAGCTGTTAGGTTATCGTCTGGAACCAATCCATATCGTTGGCGGGGGTTCAAGGAACCGTATGCTCAGCCAGTTTACCGCTGATGCTACCGGGCGAGTGGTCATTACAGGCCCAGTCGAGGCTACTGCGACCGGTAACATCCTCGAGCAAGCCATTGCATTGGGTTATGTAAGTTCTCTCCAGGAGGCGCGATCGATTATACGCAAGTCCTTTAAACCAGAGGTCTTTAAACCCGTTGATATGAGCAAGTGGGATGAGGCCTATCAGCAGATGGTTCTGTTGATGGCAGTCTAATCAAGTAAATATAAAAGTATTCAGACATTTTAATTCGCTCTATTCTTCATGGGGTATGTTTCCGAACGCTTTCGTATATATGGAGACAAACAGATGGCTATCGAAGCACCTTTTCCAGAATTAGATGAGCTCTTAACGCTTATCGGGGAAGCTGGTCACCGGTTGTCCGAGATCGAG
>Ga0315296_10002831_pt1 | contig 14665 bp, 18 predicted proteins | sample YL17G14_18_MG_FD_203921 | JGI IMG/M metagenome (GOLD analysis project Ga0315296, IMG submission 203921) | Sediment microbial communities from Yellowstone Lake, YNP, Wyoming, USA - YL17G14_18 | ecosystem: Environmental > Aquatic > Freshwater > Lake > Sediment | place: USA: Wyoming | collected... | reverse complement strand
GGTAAGGGTTGCACAGCGGGTCGGGGCATCTGAATTCTATTCTGGCTTCTTTTCCGTTTTGAGGTGAGAACGCTGGCACTCGCACGAGGGCTGAACGGTTTCGCTTGCTCCACGCGACGTAGACTGGTGCTTCGTAGCCTGGCACGAGCCGCTTGTAGCTGTTGACTGTGGGTGCGACTATGGCGCAGAGTGCTTTGGCGTGTTCTAGGAGTCCGCCGATGAAGTATCGGCATTTCTGTGACACGTATGCGTAGCCTTTCGGATCATAGAACGGGTTTTCTCCTGTTTTCGGGTTGAACAGTCCAAGGTGGATGTGCATGCCGCTGCCTGCTTTGCCGAGCCACGGTTTGGGCATGAATGTTGCGGTCCAGCCATATTTCTTGTCGGCTGTGGCTTTGGCGGCGAATTTGTAGCGCATTATGTTGTCGGATGTGGTTAGCGGGTCGGCGTATTTGATGGTGATTTCGTTTTGGGCTGAGCCTACTTCGTGGTGTTGCCGTTCAACCGTGATTCCCATTGTGGACAGCGCGTTTGACAGGTCCATTCGATAGGGTTCTGTTAAGTCTCGGCCTGGCGCGTTGTCGAAGTATCTCTGTTTGTCTATGAGGTGGTTTTCAACAGGTTCAATGTCGCCTTTTTCGTTTTTCTGTACCAAGTAGAACTCTAGTTCGGCTGCGGCTGTCGGCTGGTGTCCTTCTGGCAGTGTTTTTTCTAGTGTCTTTCGCAGGAGGTGTCTTGGGTCGGTTTGGAACTGTGTTCCGTCTGGCTGTTTTATGTCGCAGATGAAGCTGGCCACGCTTTTGTCGTAGAAGTAGTAGGGGCAGACTGTAAATGTGGTTGGGTCGGGTTTCATTATCATGTCGCTGTCTTCGATGTTTGCTCCGCAGATCATTGAGGAGCCGTCGAAGGTTACGCCGTCCGTTAACGCGTTTTTGGCTTGTTCTGCGGGGATGGTTCTGCCTTTGAGGTAGCCGAGCATGTCCGTGAAGTGCAACAGAACGTAGTCGGCATTCTTCATCAGTTTCAGATATGTGTCGAAGCTCTGATTCTCTCTCAGTCCTACGTGCACCATTGTTCTCACCATGCGCAGGTGTATAGCAGAATCAGAGGAAGTTGCAAGCATAAAAGCTTTATTGCCAAAATTGAAAGCAAATGTTAAATAGGAGATGCTCCAACTGGACAAACGTACAGGTCAGGTGACAGAGCATGGATTTGGATGAAACAAATGTTAAAATCTTGAAAGCTTTGACAGGTGATGCTCGGCTTTCGTCGAGGCAGGTGGCCAAGCAGTGTGGCGTTTCCATTGGGACAGCGTTGTCAAGAATGAGGAAGTTGGAGGATGAGGGGGTTATAAAGGGCTATTCGGCGCTGCTGGATCATGAGAAGCTCGGGTACGAGTTGACGGTCGTCAGCGAGATAACGGTTTCCAAGGGGAGGCTTTTGGAGATGGAGAACGAGATTGCGCGGCTTCCGAACGTGTGCTGCGTGTACGACTTGACGGGGTTGATTGACGCGGTTATCATTGCGAAGTTCAAGAATCGTGAGGAGCTGAGCAAGTTTACGAAGCGGCTTTTGGCTTTGCCTTACGTGGAGCGCACAAACACGCATGTGGTGTTGACAACGATAAAGGAAGACTTCCGCATAGTCTAAGCCACGAAACACACATCCTTTTTTTCTTCTCCTGCCTTGCAGAGGATAAGCAAGATTTAATTCAGACTGCAAATTAGAAGATAGGGCAATCGGCTTGCCCGGGGGCGGGGGTTGCCAAGCCAGGTCAAAGGCGTAGCCCTGAGGCGGCTATCCCGCAGGGGTTCGTGGGTTCAAATCCCACCCCCCGCACCAGACGGTCCGAGGCCGCCGCAGGCCCGTTTCTAGTTCCTGGCCCTTGTAGTCGCCCTATCGCTTCAATCAATGCATTCTCGGATACCCTCGACAGGTTCAGGCCCGATTTCTTCGCGGCTTCCAACACGTCCCTGCTGATGTACAGGCAGGTCGAAACTTTTCCTTCATTCATGTCATATGTCACCATATGATACCATGCGGGTTGGGCTATTTATTGCCCCCTGAGGGAAATGCTGAGGCGGTTGCCATGTGCTGGCTCGGGCATCAGCTTTGCCCAGGGCTTCCCTCGACAAGTTTCAATGCAAGCGCGCGCTAACAAAAGAGTACCCCAACTTGAAAAGCACGCGCTTTTCATTTGTCACCGATCTCCTTTCTGAGGGCCTTTATTGCCCTCTGAATTTCCCGAAAAGTTTCTTCTGTTGCATGTTGCAGCGGAGACCTTCCATCTTCACGCTCAATTGCTACATAGCCAATGTTTTCTTTGCGCTTAACCTCTTCGTAAGTCTTCTTGACGATCTCGCCGGTTTGAGTGCTAAGCAATAGCAGTTTGGAAGTCAGTGAGTCGTAGATCGTAGTGCTGATTTGCTTGTATTCTTTCATGTCTTTGATAATGCCTTGGAGTTCAGCTATCAACTTTCTCGCGAATTGCTTTTTCTGCCTCCTTTCATCAACCCAGACCCACGGGTACCTCCCCAAGAGCGACCCACCTATCAAACCAATCACGGTGAGAAAGATTGGGTTGTATACAATTCCGATTATGAGGGGAACTTGCTCTGGCATTTCCCACTCTAAATAGAGGTCAGCTGCTGCAGACTCCTCTCGTCTGACCGCAATGCTTGTGTCTGCCGAGTAGGGCACGATTCTGCGCATGTCCTGTGCTCCGTTTTTTGCCACCATGTGACTTGCAGTTTGAGGAACGGTAACGCTGCAAGCGATGACAGGCAAATCTGCAAGTGTTCGAAGCAAGATTCTGAAAAACCTCTTTTGCATGATGGCACCGACAGAATTTCCAATCACTACTTCGAATGTCATCCTTCCTCTCACACCGTAGTCAGCAGCAGTGCCGTTTTTAGAAATCAGATTCATCGCTTTTTGCACGTCCTCTGAAAAATCCGCTTGATACTTTGCTATGCCATTTTCGACCGTGGTATTCACGCTGTAATTTTCATAGTAACTCCCTGCATAGTAGTCTCTTGAACCGTTAACCATGAAAAATGCAACATCAGAAGTGATTATTCCAAACGGTTCAGATGGTACTCGTCCATAGCTGTCAATCTCAATCCTCAAAATCGGTTGATTACCCATTGCTTCAAATTGCGTGGATCCTATTACGAGAACAGAATTGTTTTCATAGACGATGAGGCTAAGACCCAGATAGTCAAGTGACAGCATGCTCTGTGTGAAGCAAGACACTTGGATCCAGTTATCTTGGGCGTCAGCTTGAATGATGGGAGTGTTGAAACACAAATCAAGGGAAATAAACACTAACATGGATAAGGCAACGACGGATCTCATCTGCAAACTGCCTCAAAATCTTCCATTGTGCATTCCTTCAATTAAATCCTCTTGCTGAAAGCGCACACTAGTCCATGGCTCTCACAACGGCTCTACTCGGATCGTTGGGAGTTTAGCGGAAAGCCAAACGATTCTGTCATGTTATTCATTCCGCGCGCGCTCTAGGTTTTAGCCCGGACCCCTCCCCGGTGCGTGTGTTTGTTTGTATGTATGCGTGTGTGTGTACGGTGGCGCGCGCGCTACAAATCTAGGCTGTCGGTTGAAGACTCTGCTCTCTTTCCTTCATTTCATTGTAGAGGTATTTCTAAAGGAGTTCTTCATAAATCTCATATGATCTCAAATTTCTGGTTCTGAATTTCCGATTCATAAACGATAAATTGAATCAATTGGGATACTGAGGGCGCGCGCGTTTGGAGTGGAGAATAATGTCTGATCCCAATATTCTCAATGTTTGTCCTGAATGTTCAGAGAAACTCTATCCGAACAAGGGAAAATTCACTGTGGAGCAGTTACTCAAAGCCGATATGGTGAAATCTGCATTCTCTGTTGGTAAGCGTGTCGAGCATATGTGGGTGAAGGTTTCCGAAGTTCAAGTTGAAAATCAGCTTGTGAAGGGAACTCTCGATAATACTCCAACTGAAATCACGCATTTGACTTTTGGCGATATTGTATTTGTGCCGTTCAAAGATATTGAAGACATTTGGATTGAAGGACAAGTTCCAGAGAGCGTCAAGCGACTTTTGGAAATCAAGGAGGAAGAGCTCAAAGTAGAAGAGTTTGTTAGATCTCTGTTTGAGGGAGTGGAAACAATATCCAGCAGCACCATAGATTGAAGACAGTCAAGAGCGCGCGCCAGGCGTATTTTACGCATATTCTTTGATACTTCTTATAATTCTCCAATTGCCACTCAATGGTTCCTCTAGCTTGAGGTTGAGGTATCACAGTAAAGGGAATTTTGAGTTTCTGCAGCTTGGAGTTGAGAATATTCCCAACTCCTTCGCCAATAACTATAGCATGCTTCGGACTGGACTCCAGAATCATGTTTGCTATATGATTCTGCCAACAAATTTCTATTATTCTCTCGGTGATAGTCTGGTTCTTCTTGCCACTTCCATAAAGGCTTACTATACTGGCATCTAACAACCATATTCCTCTCTCTTTCATCTTTTCTAAAATGTCAACTTTGTTGCGAAGCCTCAACGCAAGAGAAGTGGTTCCTGTCTTGAGAACTCTACGAAAGCCTAAAGCGTTTTCGTTTTCTGCCACACAAGAACTGAATATCTTCCAGTATTGAGGTGTTCCAGTGTTCTTTCTGTCAGTTCTACTTCTAGTCACCAACCTGTTTTCTCCGTAGCCTAGACAATAGACGAACCTGACGAAACGAAGCGGATAATCAGGTATGATTTTGTGCAAAATGGACCCATCGCACGTCATTTGGTAGTCTTGTTCGTCAGTGTAAACATGGGACTCAGCCAACAATGCAACACTGGTTTTCTCAGGTTTCCAGAATTGTCGGTATTGCTCGACTTGCCTAATAACGTCTAAGGAGTCTATTCTCGTATTACGAGGAATGCTGCCCACGATTAATTCATACGTCTTTTCGAAGCTTAAGTTGACTTTCTCCTTCATCTGAACATGCTCGCACGCCAGTCACTGCCTTTCTCATTCAAGAGACACCAACTCAGCTTGCGCCTAGGTTGCTTCCTTTGCCTATCAGTCTATTTATTGGTTAGCATGCGCGCGCGCTAAAAAATAAAGCGAAAACTCTTTGTTACGAGGGTTCAGAGAGAGTATCTCACTGGCCCTTTTGGCCCACCGATTACGCGCGCGCTTAAAACGGACATATCCCCGATTGTAGAAGTATCAGAATCTTGGACTGGGGTTGATTTCTAAAATCTTAAATGCTTGCTCAGGATTGATGTGTCTTTATCTAAGAGGCTCATTGATGAGCAGTTTGCATGAGACTTCCTTTGCATTAGAACAACTTAAGGCTGAGCTGGAAGATATTACTCGAAGAGATGCTGCTAACGCGGAGAAAAATCTTGATATCTTGAAAAACGAGCTGGCCATTATTCGGAGAAATGAAATTGAAGAAAGCGCTGAAACTTTGCGCGGCTTGTCAATTGAACTAGGAAAAATCGAAAGCAAAGAATTCAGTTTCTTGAAGACTTTTAGGATAGAAGAAAATGAACTTGTCCACAACAATTTTCTGGTTTGGCTTCTTGACCCTTCAGAAGACCACGGTTTAGGTTCACTATTTACCGAGAGATTTCTAAACTTAGTTACACACAAGGCCAAGAATCACAATGTAGACCTATCTTGTATTAATTTTCATGATATTTTGGTTGAGCGAGAAGTATCCAGTGAAACAAGTAGGTTAGACATGAGGCTGATGGACATAAAGGGCTTATTCCATTGCACAATTGAGAACAAGATTTTTTCCGAAGAAGGAGACGACCAGACTAATCGTCTTTACAGAGACTTTCATGGCATATGTCCAAGTGAGCTCTTCATATTTCTGACACTTAATGGAAGAGAGAAACCAAGTAATGAAAATTTCATTGCCCTAACCTATGCCGAACTAGTACCAGTTTTTACTGACCTTCTTAATGTTGCGATTGGGGACACAAAACTTTTAATGAAAAACTATCTAAATACCCTTGAGAGGCTAATATTGGCTGAAAAATTCAATGGCTACTCAGAAAGAACTCAACTGTATTTCCGTTATGTGAAACAAATCAATGAAATCAAAGCAGCTTATGATGAAGATAGAAAACTGCTTCTGTCCGCTTTAGAAGATGGGATTAAGGAGAGGCAGTGGTGGGATGAGTCCACCTGGAAAGTGGAGAAAACGGGATCAGACATAAGCATTTGGAAGCCTAAATGGTGCCCTGAAGATACTGGCATTTATCTATGGCTTAGACCATGGATTGAGGGGCCAGCCTGCGACTTATTCGTTTACGGCTCGCCAGCCACATTCTCAGCAGAATTTGTTCGCATCTTGAAGAAACATCTAGAAGGGAAATATTCTGGAAAGACGGCTGGAGACTTCATCAAGCACCTAACTGGAGTCAATACTTTCCTAGAAAGAACAATGAAATTTTCTTTCGCCGAGAAAGACCAAGTTGAAAAGATTCTTAGAAGCCTTGACGAAATGGTAAGTCAATTTGAGAAAATATTAGACGACAGTGTTGAGGAATTCAATAAGAAATAGAGTTGTCGGTAAAGTTTTGTCCCAAACCCAAAGCGCGCGCGAGAATCGATCCTGGAGCCACTGTCAAAATAATCGCAGCGCGCGCAGACACATCAACCAGCCTTTCTGTTTAAAAGGTAAAATTACAAGAGTCATAAAACTTAAATTTGGACAGAATGGATAAAGGATTTTGAGGGAGCATTGATGTCAGATGTCTTTCTTGGCAAACTTGGTCGGTTACTCTTGCTCGTTACTTTGGCTTTGGTTTTGATCACGGCGATTGCTCTTCCGACAGTTATGAAATATCTGCAACTAGCTTTTCCTGACAAATGGGTTGAGGCTACTCGCATCGTTGTCCGAATCACATTTGGTTCGTGGGTCGGAACGGTCGCTGTATCGATCGCGCGAGTTGCCATCTGGCTTCGAGCAGTTTATGCACAAACAACTATGGAAGAATATGCAAAAGAACGCAAGGATGTGACTTATGTCCGTGATTTCAACTTGTGGTTTCTTGGCATTATGACTGCCTTAGCGGCTTACATGACGGTATGGATAAGTAAGTGATGGTAAAATGACGAGCAAATATGTAGTAAGTTGTTATTCGCCACCAAGTCATCTTGCAATTGAAAATGGGCAAACTGTTGAGGTTAGGGGCTGGAAAACAGGAAACAAAGTGCGAGCTAAATGTATTACCAACATTACTAAGAAGGGACCAACATGCGATTGTGGAATGCCGCCAAGGGCTTTACTTGCTGAAGAGGTCACGCTAAAGGGAAAAGCCAGCAATGTACGGTTTTCAAGTGACGGCGTTCAATTCGACCTAGAATAGGTAATCTCAGTTGCAGTTTCAGCGCGCGCTTCACACACTCACTCCGTGTGCGTGTGCGTTGTGGGTAGGTATAGGTATAGGTAGGTAAAGGAGTAGGAGTGAAGACAGAAGTAGAGACAGGCAGTCGTAGTGAATTTGGTTGGTTGGGGTAAAGTTTTATCCAACCACCACCAAATTTCTACGAATGGACGTTGCGGAAAAGTTATAGCTGAACCGAAAGAACTAATCAGAATTGAAAAGACATGAAGAAGTCAGATAAGAATGGTAGAATATGTTAAGGGAAGCGAAGTTGACACGTGGCATTGGTGTAAGAATTGCACACAATACCCCCTGTATATCTGCCAAAGACGCTCTGATAGACCGCATTCTGACCTCTGTAACCAATGCAGAGCAAAAGAAGACAACAAAGACTGCACAACATAAAGACCTAACTCCCCGCAATCGCTTAGAAGACTAAGCTTTTCGTGCACCCTCTTACCAAAACGTTGAAATCATCAGAGCCTAATCTTGTCTTGGACTATGAAGAAATCGAGGTACGAGTACGCCTAAACGCGGATGGCATCTTTTTCCGCTCCTGAGTCCACCAAGAATGAAGTTACTTCACTATGTTCTCAACCTATCGAGGTATCCTGACTAGTTGGTCATCTAGCTAAGTAGCGCGCGCCGTGCTCAGAAAAAAGCTTAATTCGAGTCAGGTGCACATTAGAGCTTGTCTAGTCGATCGAAAATGAAAAAGGAACATATTGTCATCGCTATCCTGTCCGTTTTTCTGGTCATTGTTAGCACTGCATGGGTTATTAGTATGCAGCTCTGGAAGCATTGGGTTGTCGTTGGAAGCTGGGTTGGACATGAACCTGCAGTTGAGCATGAATATAACATGACTACTGAGCAATTCTCAATTAATGGAGAAGAATGGCGGATTCGTTGGACTTGCAGCAATTGGGATTTGATATCATACTGGGAAATAGTGGTTCTTAACGCTAGCAGCGGCAGCGAGATCAACAGCATAATCAGGCATGAACTATACGGCGAACGCAACTTTAGTTTCAAAGGCACATTCTTCTTGAAGATCATAGTCCATGGAACTTTGGAAGACTGGCAAGTCTCCGCTGAAGAGTTCAGATAGCGCACGCTAGCCGTTGATATTCGGAGGAAGCAACAAAAAGGGTGATTTGCGGGAGAACAGGGCTACTGAATAGGAGAGTTCTTACCTTCTCAAGACTCAGTGGCACAAGCGGCACTTAAGAACTTTGATAGAAGTAACTTCTATGGTTTTGCAGTCGGTTCTACATACATACCGAGCTGCTTCAGCAAATCCCTATAATACATTTTGATTCTATTGACTTCTGGCTTAGGCAATGGATTGTTATCTGCTACGATATGCCGTGACCGTTCAAGCTGCCTCATTTCTGATTGAATTTCCAAATCGCCGAAAACCTTCTTGAAATCATTGATGTTCGTCGTGATTATGCGGTCTAAATGCCCGAAGTTAGTATAGAAGATGTCGTGGCTTCCCCTTATCGCATGCCATCTATTTCTTTTTTCTTCTTGCTTCTTGCTGTCTTCACGGAATCTGGTGTGCTTCCAACGAGCATCGCAACGATTTTGTCAGAAAGGTCAAATCCGTCAAGAGCATCAACTTTGTCACCTATCTCTTTCTTGCCTTTGAAAATACCCTCTTTTCCGATCATGTTCATTTTGGAGAAAACATTAGTGTCTATCAACTTTAAGAGGTAAAGGACAACCACCAGAGTACTAACGTGAAGATGCCTAGCGCGCGCGCAACGGCTACATGATAGCAGACCCAATCTTGGACAACTCCAGCCGGCTTTGGAGTAATGTATCCTGAAACTCCATAAAATTCAACACCTGAAGGAAGAGTTGGAACATCCAGTTCAACTCTGGCGTAGTAGTGTGTTACCGTTGCATTAACAATTGGCGTAAGCAAAGCAAACATCAGAAAAATGCTCATCAAACATCGTGAAGTGCGTTTATGTGCAATTTGCTGGTGACGGATACCTATCAAACTCATGATAATTAGAGCTACCCCTAGAATCGTTAAAAGCATTAGCCTTTGATGAAGTAACGACTCAGCTCTCTCAATGAATGCTCCAACCACGCCGGAATGTGTGTTTTCTGCAATCCAATATAGATGGTCTAGTTCAGCCTTTATTTTCCAGATGTCAATGCAAAAGACCACGATAGTGCAAATCAAGGCACAAATTAACGCTAGAACCGCAAACCGAAACTTGACATTTTCATTTTCTCCTTCCTTTTTGTTTTTGTTCTCTTTCTGCCCTTCAATTGGGGCTAGGCGGTGACGCGCCTCCAACACAATTCAGTGTTGGCTTAACCATTTAATCTTTCTCCCTTTAACTGTTTAAACATTTCCGCTAACACTTACCTTCTCTATTTTTGCGGCCAGGGAATCTTAGCCTCAGCAATTATCTCCTTCACGATCCGACTGCCGCTTGCGCCACTGCTCTGACTAAGCACTATGTCCTGAACCGTGTATACTGCTTGTCATTAGTTGTTTCTGCTCTCCAGATAGCATCGAAAGGTTGGTTGGTTGGATAAAACTTTGACCCCATAAGTGCGCGCGCTACGCGGACCCTCCCCCATTCCTGCATGGCAAACAACCCAATCTTGAAGCCGTAAACGGGCCGATCGTTGACTGTGCCTATGACTTTCTTTTCAAAGAATTGACTCAGAGATTTGCCCCGAAACCTTTCTAAGGAGATTTCTTTTACGATCCTCCCCTTTCTAGCTTCGATCAGTCTTTCGTTTGTCAAGTAGTATTTTGTACCTCGTCCCCTCATGAAGGCTCGAAAGATAAAGAAGAACCCTGTAGCCATTAGGATTAGTAAGGGTAAAGCCAGGGCTAATCCAACAAAGACAAAAGCGTTGATTGTGCCTACTGCTCCGCCAATTCCCAGCATCATGCTGAAGAATATGACCCAGAATCTTGTTCCTCTCTTTCTAGCCCAGACAACATTCTCTCCAGGCTTAAGTCCTTCCTCAGGGGGATTGAACGTCATGATTATCAAAGAATACTTTGTTGTCTTAAGATAAATAGATTAAAGGAATGGCCCATCTGTTATTGGTGTATGTTATTGTGTTTGTGCTTGTGTGGGTGTGTATGATCTATATAGTTGAGAAGCAAATAAAATAAAAAATGAGGTGACGTATGTACATGGTTATCCTTAAAGTTGTTGGGCTTGTCATAGGTTTCCTAGGCTCAATATTTCTGCTAGAAGAACCTGTGAGACTAAGACTAAAAGGCGGACATGTTGAAGTGGATAGTGATATGAGAAATTACAATAATCGGCTTTATATGAGAAGAGCTGGAATTACTTTACTTGCCATAAGCTTCATAATTCAAATAGTCTCCATAATTCCTGAAATATTCATTTGTGAATACTTCTTTTTAGGGACTCCCTAGAATATTTGTGAAGTGAAAATGGAAATCTTACAGGTATGTTATTTCTTCCTTTTCTTTTTCCTTGGTTGCATCTTACTCACAATATCAACTTGTTCTGTCGGAAAATAGTATGGCATAGTAGTGTAAGAACTTGGAGGAGCCTTCTTCTTAGTTTTCTTCAAAGTTTCCCATATTATTCAGCTATAAACTGATTAATCTCTTTTTCTCACAGACAGAATCAGAAACAGAAACTTCATAGTTTAGACTAAACATGATTGTATGAGATTCATTGTTAGAATCACAAAATCCAACTGCCGTAAGATATCTTGGGTCTAAGTAGTGGAGACAAGGAATTATGGTTTTAGTCTCTTCAATTGTATGCTTGGAAGGGCTCGAGCTTGAGACCTTACATCCTTATCAAAAACCCCAGTGTAGAAGAGATACCCCTTCACGAGATTTTTATCCAATCCTTTCTTACCTACGTAGAGATTCATGTTTCCGATAAACTTCTTGAAATCTTCTGGAGTTATCTTTGCTTTATTCTTACACTCTGCCACTATATATTGATTGTCTGAGAAGATTCCACCCTTCTTAAAACCAACAACATCCAGCTCCATACCTGCCATTCTTACATTCTTTGTGCATTGAAACCCTTTTAGTAGCGCGCGCTCAGGTGATTTCGAAAGTGATAATGTAAAGCATGTAAGTTGTCGTGTCGAGTGAATATTGGTCTTGCGTTGAGTGTTTTGTGTGGTTTTTGGAGGGGTTGCTTTTGAGTATTGATCGTGTGTTCATAAGTTTTAATCACGAGAAGGACACTGAAGACGCGCGCTATACATTAGTTCTTGAGTTTTGGTATTAGCATTGGTACTTTATCTCTATAGTCTTCGTACTCCTTGCCAAATTCCATGAGAATCTCTTTCTCCTCTTTTCTTGAAATAAGATAGACGACTGCAATTATCATAGGAGTCAGAAGTAGAGAGTAGAATGCCGATAATAGAATGGAAATTCCTAAGTGGGCTAGTAGTCCGCCCAGATACTGAGGATGTCTCACGATAGAATAGACTCCTGTTGTGACAACGGTCTTCGGTCTGTGTGTTTCTGCCACCTTTAGAGTTGTCTCTTTTACGCCATTTATTGCGAGGCAAGAACCAGGCAGGATGAGGAGCAAACAAGCCGCGAGATTAAACAACGGAATCGCGAAGTTGATCACCGGAATCATGATCAGAAAATCTTTGAAAACAGGAAGGGTAAACCTGGGTTGAGGAGAGATCCAGATCCCGATCCAAAACGTGAAGAAGCCCCAACCTGAAATGACGCCGAGAATCTCGCCAATGTGAGTTCCTCTCTCTTTCCCATATCTTCTTTGGAGTTTCTGGTGTTCGACTGACAGAAAATAGAAAGGTATGATTCCAACCAGACCTAGTACAGAAATGAGAAAACCGGTGCACATATTGTCAGATGCTAGGTATGCCCTTAGTAAATAGTTTGCGTGTGTGCGCGCTCATGGGTTGATTTTCAGGCACCGATTTTTTGAAATATGGCATACCAAAATTTCTCGAAGGATCTGGTGCAGTCGGATCTTCCATCGATCTTACTAAGAGGTTTGAAACCGGCCGAGACATGAAGATTTAAGAAAGCCTCTTTCTTCACGATTGGATGTATGCTGGTCGGCATCGTGTGACCCTCCCAGCATCCAAAACTAGTTGAATGCAAAGTTCCTTGAGGTTTCAATATTCTGTAAATTTCTTTTAACGACTCAAGCTTGTATTCGTTTGGGATTTGGTGCAGGGTCCAGTAGAAATCAACTATATCCATGATTTCGGCGCAAATCGGCAAGTATGGCAGTGCAGCATTTATCAGGTGCACGTTTACCTTTTTATTCTTCGCTCTCTTCTGGGCGGATCTCAACGAGTATCTGTTCGGTTCAACTAAAATAGACATGAAACCTTGTTCAGCGAGCCACAACGCCTCTCGCCCGTGACCGCCACCAATGTCAGCAATATAACCAGTTTTCTCAGAATCATTTTCCTCAGCGATCTTTCTCGCCACCTCACTCGGTTCCCAACCAACCCTCCTCAGCCAGAACTTGGCACCATCTTGCTCCAAGCCACGAACGTAACTTAACTTCAGGTCACTCACGTTGAACACACGCTGTACTTACATCAGGTTTCTTTTTTTCTTCGGTTTGTTATAGGACGCACCCCAATATAGAGTTGAAGACAAAATCTTGCGCGCGCTAGTCATGCCGTGTTAAGCTTCGAATTGTTACTCGATGCCTAATGTGTTGCCGACGCCTACAACTATTACGGTGTCTCCTTCCTTCGTTCTCTCTTGCAAGACCGTCCTGAGCCTAGCAACCACAGTGTCAACCGCTCTAGAAATGGGGTCGTTCATCGGGGCCAACACTTCCTTAAGCGATTCCTTGACGATGATGGCGTAGACCGGAACCTTGTACTTCGTGGCGACCTCTTCAATCTTGTACTTGTCCACACCGATGCCGCCTATCGCAGCTCCTATTCCTTCAGCGACCTCGCCGGTGTCTTCACCCTCCAGCTTAAGTCCGGCATCCACCATCACGACGAGCCCGACTTTTCCCTCATTAGCCTCAATCAAGCTGCTAACCGCATCTCCAACCTTCCCAACTGCACCACCGGGACCCTTGGCCTTTATAGCCAAAACCCTTCTGCCGTCAATCGTGATTTCAGCAACCACCATCTCCTTGGCAATTTCTCGCCTCTCCTGGCCAGCCATGAGTTTTGACGCTGTCAAGGCTCCTACGCCGTCGCCGACTGGTTTGCCCTGTTTGAAAGCATCCAGGAATGAAAGGTAGGCTTCGGCCTCCTCCATGATCGTGGGCAACTGCATCTGAACCTGCACCGTCGAATACAACGTGCCGTCCTTCTTACCCAACAGGTAATAATGCCTGACAACACGGTACAGAGTGTTCAGCGCCTGCGCTGCTTCCAAAAGATTCTGCAAATTCAACAACTGACTCTCATCAGCACTGGGCGCGATTGCCTTAATCTCATCTCTAATACTCGAATCTGCTGTGTCAAACAAATGCTCCACTCTTTGAACAACTCCCGCAGGATCCATACGCTCAGGTGGGATCGTGAAAAACTGGAGAAGCCTTTCCAATCTCGGCTTCGGATCTCCGGTTGGCTTACCCACCTCAATAATTGCCGAGGTGATTGCTTGCTTAGCCTTGTCTCTCATGCCCTTGAGTTTAGTCAAGGCCTGCGATACCTGACGCGTCATCAAGAGAGCCTGAATCTTCTGGGAGAAGAACATGAAAACGACGAAGACCCCCATGTAGACAAGGTTCAATATTGTACTGACAATGTCAGAACTTGGAAGCATCGACGTTAGTTTAGCCTCCTTCGCCTAGCCTTTCTCTTCGTCCGTTCCATCTTGGCCAGCCGTTTGTTTATCACTTCCAGCTCTTTCTGCACGCTCTCAATGATGTTTTCAAGCTGACTTCTTTTGTGCTCTAACACGCCAACAGTATCCATAGGCCTGTCCTTCCTCTCTTCAAGAAAAACTGAGAAAAGGTCAGGAATAGGTGGCCTCGCAGCAGAGTTCACGTCCAAGACATCCTTCATGAATTCCTTGAACAAGCCACCCATGCTGCCAGCAATCTGATTCTGTCTAGCAAGAGCCTGCTGAAGCACGGGCCTCCCCATCTCAGTAATCCGGTAAGTCTTTCTTTTTCTTCTCTGGCGGGCATCCCATTCGCCCTCAATATACCTCGACTCTTCCAGACTCTGAAGAATAGGATAAATACCACCGGCCGTCGGTCTCCAGAAACCACCAGTTCTCTCCTTAATCTCCTTCATGATTTCGTAGCCATGACGAGGCTCTT
>Ga0315296_10002830_pt1 | contig 14667 bp, 15 predicted proteins | sample YL17G14_18_MG_FD_203921 | JGI IMG/M metagenome (GOLD analysis project Ga0315296, IMG submission 203921) | Sediment microbial communities from Yellowstone Lake, YNP, Wyoming, USA - YL17G14_18 | ecosystem: Environmental > Aquatic > Freshwater > Lake > Sediment | place: USA: Wyoming | collected... | reverse complement strand
ATGTCGTATCCTTTAATGACGCATCAAATGACCTGGATGGAGAAGTTGTTGCATGGTTCTGGGATTTCGGTGATGGTTCAAACTCTACCGAGAGCGACCCGACCCACGTTTACTCTGGCGCTGGCACATATGCCGTTTCTTTAACAGTATATGATAACCTGAACGCAACGAACAGCACCACAAAGAATATTGAGGTAAAGGTAAGACCACCTCAGAACCAGCCTCCAGTCGCTCAGTTTTGGGGTAACGCCAGTTCAGGCGTGGTTCCGTTCGATGCCCAGTTCGACGGCTCTTATTCATATGACGTTGATGGCTACCTGACCTGCTACCTGTGGACGGTGGTAAACCCAGATGGAAGCGAATACAGGGATTATGGGTGCAGTGACCCCTATGCTGGATTCCCAACATCTTTTTACAATTTCATATACCACTTCAACACCAGCGGCAAATACCGGGTCAGCCTGACAGTATGGGATAACCAGAATGCGAGCACAACAAAAGAGAGGGATGTCTTTGCCTATGATTACAGGCTGATAATCAACGCGTTCACCGCAGATCCCAATTCTGGCGTTGGGTCCTTATTGACCAACTTCAACGTCGACTTCACGGGAGAGACGCCGGTCGCATACGTTCTCTTTTACAACATTAACGACAGATCATTGAACGTGTCGGGAGAACTAAACGAGACGAATGTTTCTCTCGGTAGCTACAACTACACGGCAGCAGGAGACTATGTGGCAGAGCTGATGCTTAGCAATCAGTACGCCAACGCAACAGTCACAGCTGCGATACATGTCTCTCCAGTCACGCCTCCGGCACCGGAAGGCGGAATCATGGGAGGCGGCGGTGGAGGCGGAATGTACCTTGGCCCGCCAGCTCCGTTGGTAAAGACAACTGGAACGACATATCTTGGTTTCCACCCGTCTTTTGCATTGAATGGAACAAGGACTTACTCATACGACCCGACCACAAACCAGACAACAATAATCTTCAAGCTGACGAATCTTGCGAAGTTCAATAGAATGCTGTCAATAAGAGACCTGATAACAAAGGACATGGCGACCAGCATGATGGACGTTCAGGTCATACCGGTCCCAACCAACCTCTACAACATGGACCCGGAGATAGGATGGAACGTCACACTCGGAGCGCAGGAGGCATTCACGGCAAAGTACATATTCAACAAGTACATTCCTTTCGCCAGTTTTGAAGCGATGCCCATCCCGATAGTAAACGACCTCAAAAACGAAAGTGGAACACTGACCGAAGTGCCTGTGTCCCCGACGACCAAAATAACAGTGCCTGGCGGGATAACTGGTTTTGTCATAACAACGCTCAGCAATCCATGGGCGGGTGCTGTGATAGTACTAGTGATACTGGTGCTCTTCTTCGCTTCTACAGAGACTGGAAGAGAGGCTTGGGGCAGGATAACCACCCGAACAGGTAACTTCATGTCTTCGATAGCTGAAGAGCTCGAGGAACCCAAAGCCCATAAAGTGGACAGGGGCGAGAGGGTAAAGAAGCTCAAGAAGCTGATGAAGAAGAAAAGACGATAAAACCATCCTTTTTCTTATTGTTTTTTATAAGTGCTTAGTGTATAATCTAATGATATTATGGCTTTACTAGCTAAAGAGAGGGTTCTGGTCAAAGAGCCGGAGCTCATGGAAGATTTTGAAAAGCGCGGGTATGGAGAGCGAGACGGTAGCCATGTCCTCCTTTCCCCCGAGGAAGCACTGTACCTCAAGGACAAGGAAGAGGGTCTTGAGATAGAGAACGAGAAAGGGAAAAATCTCAGCTATAAGGAGCTGATGAAGTACTTCACCAAGCTCGACAAGGATTTCCCGAGAAAGTACCTGGTCTTTCGCGATTTGAAAAATAGGGGATTCTGCGTCAAGACCGGCTTCAAGTTCGGCTCGCATTACAGGGTGTATGCGCGAGGGGAAAAACCAGGTTCAGGACACGCGGTCTGGCTTGTCCACTGCATACCTGAGGAGTTCGTATGCGATTTTTCAGATGTCTCTCGTGCTGTCAGGCTGGCCCAAAACGTCAGGAAGAAGATGATATACGCCGTTCTCGATAAGGAAGGGGACATCACCTATTACAAGATAGAAAGAATGACGCCGTGAGCAGATGCTGGTTCTAGTCGGATTGGGGCTCTGGGATGAGAAAGATTTGAACCTGAAAGGGATAGAGGAAGCTAAGCTCTGCGACATATTCTATCTCGACGGCTATACCAGCAAGCTTTTTGGTGCGAGGAAGGAGCAGCTCGAGAAACTGTTCGAGAAGCCGATACAGATAGCTGATAGACAATTCATCGAGAGCGGGGAGATACTCAACTACGCCCAGAGCAACAAAGTCTGTTTATTGGTCGGGGGGGACCCATTGATAGCGACGACTCATACTGATTTGCTGCTGAGAGCCAAGGAGAAAGGCATCAATACGAAGATAGTCCATAACACATCGATATATTCCGCGATAGCCGACACAGGACTGCAGATGTACAAATTCGGGAAATCGGCCACGGTCACTTTCTGGGAGGAGAACTTCAAGCCGACGAGCTTCTACGATGCGGTTATAGACAACAAGAAGAGAGGACTTCACACTTTACTTTTTCTAGACATCAAAGCGGACCAAGGAAAATACATGACCGCGAACGAGGCGATGGATTTGCTGCTCGAGATAGAGAAAGACAAGCCGAAGGAGGTCATGGAGAACAGCGATGTTGTTGTCTGCTGCAGGTTGGGATCGCCAAACCAATTAATCAAATACGGGCCCATAGCCATGCTGCGCAAATTCGATTTCGGTCTACCACTCCACATACTGATTATTCCGGGAAAGCTGCACGAGATGGAAGAGAAGTTCCTGTCCCAGTTCAAATAGTTTTTTATTCAGCTCTTGTTTTATAGTGTCATGCAAGAAACCCTAAAGAGGAAACTAGCCAAGGAAAGCGCTTTTGAACTAATCTCTAAAGGCGTCGAAATGACGGCAAAGCCGGTTATGCATGCATCGGATGCTTTCTCTCTCGGTAGTATCCCTATAGCCGATCCATTTTTCGCTTTTGCCGCCTTAGCCGGTAAGTATGCTTTAAAAATGACCGCCAAAAACATAGACAGAGCAAAAGGCATACACGAAGTAGAGCTTTTTCACAAGGATTACGGCCTGATGAGAATAAAATTAAAAGTTAGAACAATGCCTGACGGAAGGAGGATAATACTTAAAAAACTCGAGGAGACCGTAATAAAACCTAGCAAAAAATACATTGAGTTAACAAAACAACGTGAAGAACAACTGAAAATGCTTAAGAAACAGGAGTATTACATAAAAAAGATCAATGAAGTAAGGAAAACAAGTATTAGATTACAAGAGAAAAAACGCTCTGAAATGCTCAAAAAAACAAGAGAACTATACGGCGAGAGATATGCGAGATAAACTATCATGCTGTCTAGAGATCACGGGCGGATGCCTGAAGAAGCTCAAAGTCAGGAAAGGCGGGGAGATACTGGCGAAGTTTGCGAAGGATTATTATAACGACGCTCTTTACTATAAGGAGCGGGACCCGGAGACGGCGTTAGAGGCAGTGGCCTATGCCCACGGGTTCATAGACGCCGGTATTCTGGCCGGTCTGCTCGACATCAAGGATTATCATCTGAAGGGGAAATGATGGAATCGCTCTTAGGGGGAATGAACTTGGAAGGGAAATTTGACTTAGTGCACAAGATGGAGCCTGGCCTGAAGAAAGACGTTGGCTTGATAGCCTACAACCAGATAGCCGTCGAGCTGACTAAAATAGCCATAGAGAACAAGGTCAAGCCGGAAGAAGTCGTGTCTGTGTTCAAGAAAATCAGGAACGGCATATTAGAGTGAGAGGATCAGGCGTTTTACTAGTTCGGCCACCCTTATATCTTTACCAATTAGCGGATTGTATTCGACCACGTCCGCAGCCACAATGTCCCTATTTTTTATCTCGCCCCACATTTTTTCAAAGTCGTAATATCCGCTTACGGGGCAGCCGACTTTATCGGAGAAAACATCAACATCTACCGATATGTATATTGGGTCTTTCGCCTTGACCAGATTTCTCGTAAAATCGTAAACCTCTTTTTCTCCAGTCCTATAACCAACAACTTCAACGTTTTTCATCATTTCGTAAATCCTTCTATTAACGCAGGCGTGCGATTTGTCCAGCTCGTTGTACTTGTCCCATAAGTCTGTATGCGCATCATAGCACAGATAGTCGAATTTCTTTTTTTCATAAAGAGCCTTGACCACGGGGTACGTCACGGAATGCTCCCCGCCAAGCGTTATCAGTTTTGCTTTCGGATTCTCTTCCACTATCTCCTTGACCGTTTCATAAATAAGAGTGCTTGTTTTCTCCACGTTGCCGTGAAGCACTTCTATGTTTCCTGCATCATGCAATTTGACATCTTCCAAATCACCCAGCTGCGGGTCGAAGTTGTTCATATGCACCTGGAAGTCCTCCCTTATCCTGTTCGGAGCGAAGCGGGTGCCGGGTATTTCGGTGCACGTAGAATCGAAAGGTATCCCTAGCAGTATTATGTCCGCCTCTTTCGCAGAGTAAAGGTTCTCCCAAATAAGATTAGTCTTCCTTAACATCGGCTCACTGCTTGTACTTCGATTTCCAGAGGTCGCGCTTCTTTCTCAATAAGTCTTTGGCTATGTCCCCCAATTCCTCCCCGAGCATCAAGGCCTCTTGCGGAGACATCTTAAACGCCTTCTGAGCCCCTTCATCCTGCAGGCGGATAGTGATTGTCCCGTCCTTCGGAAAGCTGCCCTCTATCCTCGGGTCGTCCACCTCGACCTGCAGCATGTTCCTGTGGCTCTTCCCTTCCTTATCCTCCCAGAAATGCGGAAGTTGTGAAGCTATCGGCATAAAACCACCTTATATTTTGTGTATCCTAAACTATTTATAACAAGTAGCGCTCTATTTGGTGGCGACCTCTGCTGTCTGGTACCCCTTCAAATCCACTTCAATCAGGGAAGAGCCGTCCTTCGACATATGCACGCCGATTATCTGGTCGGAATTCTTGGTCACTGCGGGGTTATGCGTTATTATTATGAACTGGAGCTCCTTCGAGAACTTCTTGAGCATTCTGGCCACTCTCTCAGAATTCTCTTTGTCCAGCGCGGCATCCACCTCATCAAGCACGTAGAAAGGCGATGGGTTATAGGCTTGGATAGCGAACAGGAATGCCAGAGCGGTCACCGATTTCTCGCCACCGCTCAACAGGTCTATGGACTTCAGCGGTTTTCCCAAGGGCTTCGCCTCGAGTATCAGGCCGGAATTGAGCGGTTCGTCCGGGTTTTCTAGTTCCATGGCTGCCAAAGAGCCCTCCTCCGGATAGAACTCCTTGAAGTACTGCTTGAAGTATTCGTTTAGCGCGTTGAACGTCTGTGTGAAGGCTATCATCTTCTTCTTTTCTATCTCCGCGATAAGGTTCATTATCGACTCGCGCTCCTCCTCGAGTTTCTTGCTCTTCTCCCGTATGTCATTTACTTCTTTCGAAATCTTGTTGTACATGTCGATAGCTTTCAGATTGACATTACCCAGGTTAGTCAACTGCTTCTCGACTTCATTCACTTTATCGGTAAGCGCGACGACACTCTCTTCCAGCAGCGGGATGTCCTTGTATTTCTGCCACTCCCTCTTGAGCTCGTTGTAGCGGATCTCCAGCTTTGTCTTGTCTATGTTCTTATCGTTCATGTCTTCCTTGACGCGGTCTGCCTTCCGGTTTATCTCGCCGATCTTCTCTGAGATCTCCCTGGTCTTGCGATTGAGCGTCTCTTGCTGTCTGAAGAGGCCAGTCACGGAGGAGGCCATTTCCCTCTCTTTAGCCTCAGTCTCCTTTAGCAGCTTGATAAGGTCGTTCCTCTTGTTCGAGGTAGTCTCGATCTCCTTGTCGATAGCCCCATTCTCTTTATCGAGCTCGGCCACCAGTTTCTCCAGCTCTTTCCGGTTATGGACAAGCACTCTTTCAATCTCACTGTTCGCCGTCTTGATTTTGATTTCGAACTCGGATTTCTGGTCCTTCAGGTTCTGGATATCAAACTGCTTCTGCTTTATCTTCTCATTGAGCTCTTTCGCCTCGGGCCTGTCAAAAGCGTCTTTCATCGCCTTCCTTTTGTCCAGTAATCCGGCTATCTCTTCATCTATCTTCCTTCTAGAGTCATCCTTCTTGGCCAGGCTGTCTTCGAGCTCCTTCAGGTCCTTCTGGATAAAAGAGCTCCCGGTCTCGCTCTGCTTGACAGAATCAGCATACTCCTTTAGCCTATTGGTCCACTCCGTTACAGTGACTTCGGTCCCCCTCAGCTTCAACTCGCATTGGGAGCGTTCGTCGTAGACCCGGTTTATCTCCTCGCGCAGGAACTCCAGGCGCTTCAGTGTGTTCTGCTTGTCTACGCCCAAGTCGGTAGCCCTCTGCTTCAACTCGTCCAGCGCCTTAAGTTCGGCCAGGCTAATCCCCTTCTTGGAATAGCCGCCCGTGATTATTCCCGATGACTCGCATAGGTCGCCGTCCAGCGTGACCATACGAGTAGTTCCTATTCCGATGTTCTTTGCGCTATCTATATTCTTTACCACAACAGTCTCGCCGAAAACATAGGAAAACGCGTTGAAAAGCCTGTTATCGAAAGTTATGAGTTTTAGGGCCAATCCTACCGCTCCAGCATCGCCGAGAGCCATCTCCGTGTTCTTCGATATCTCCACCGGCCTGATCTTGTCCAATGGTATGAAAGTGGCCCTGCCCAGCTGGTTGTTCTTGAGATACTTCACCGCCTCTGTGGCAGCATCCGCGGTTTCTGTTATCATGTAAAATAATCTAGTGCCTGCAGCGGTCTCTATAGCCGTGGCGTGCTCCTTGCCGTACTTGCATAAATCAGCTACAGTTCCTAATATCCCTTTGAGCTCCCTGTTGGACAGTACTGCTTCGACCGCAGGGGAGAATCCGGTTATGCTCTTGAGGGTCGTTATCTTCGATTCCACCGAGCTGACCTCTTTCTGGGCCTTCAGCAGGTCTTCGCTGTATTTGGCGAACAGCTCGTTGTTGGTCTTCTCCTGGTCGTAGAGGTTCTTCAGTCTCTCCTCTTTTTCCCCAAGCTCTTTCTGGATGCCCGCCACATCCCTCTCAAAGCCCTTCGACGTCTCTTTCAGCTTGTTTTCGCGCTCGAGCACGCTCTTTATCTCCGCTTCCTTCGCTTGGTACGCCGACTTCTTTAGGTCCATCCTCTCCTTTATCGCCCTTATGTCCGCGTCAAGGGCGTGGAGCTCCTCCTTCCTTTTCTCAATCTCCGAGCCCAGCTTGTCCAGCTGTCTATAGGCCTCTCCCAGGTCCTTGTCGAAACGCCCTGCCTCTTTCATCAGCTCGTCCAGTTCTTCCTTGACCTGTTTACCCTTTATCTCAATCTCTTCTTCCTTGATTATGTAAGCGTCAATCTCCTTCTCCTTTTCCTTTATCTTGTTCCCGTGTTCAGAGATGTTCTTGAGAATCTCCTCGCGCTTCGCCCTGTTCTTGTCTATGAGCTCTTTCGAGTGCCTTATCCTTGCTTCCGCATCGGCCAAATCCTGCCTGACCTTGTCCAGCTCGCTCCTGACTCCGGTCTGCCTCTTCTCGCTCTCTTCAAAGACCTTCTTGTTCAGCTCTTCATACTCCTTGTCGGCTTTCTTGAGCTCTTCCTCATACTTGCCAAGGCCTTTCGTGATATCAGAAATTGCGGCGTTCTGTTTCGCGAGATAGTCGAGGAGTTTGGTATAAGATTTCTCCACTGAGTCCAATTCTTTCTTGACAAGCGTCGCGCTGTACTGCTTCCTTTCGTTGTTCAGCTTCTGGTACAGCTCGGCCTCTATCTTCTCCTTCTCTAGGGCGTTGAGATAACCGGTCCTCTCGCCCAGGATGATATTAGCCTCCTTGGTCTTCTCTTGGACCTTGTTAAGCTCTCTTATAGACTCCTGCTTCTTTGCCTCATACTCCGCGATACCGGAAACCTCGTCTATGATCTCCCGCCTCTGCATGGGCGTCATCTTTATGATTTTAGTGACATCCCCCTGCATTATGATGTTATGGCCGTCCGGCTTGATGTTCAGGCTAGAAAGGGTCTCTTCTACCTGGAACCGCGTAGTCCTTTTTCCGTCCAACCTAAATACGCTGTTGCCTCCTTTGTCTATGCTTCGCGAGACGGACCTGATCCCCTCTTTGGTCTTCAGGTCGATATGTACCTCAGCCGTACCCTCCTTCGAATAATGGTTAACTAGGTCGCTTAGTCTATCCGCTCTGAGGCTCCTCATAGAACTAGTCCCTAAGACAAAGCAGATAGCATCTAGAATGTTAGATTTTCCGGAGCCGTTTGGTCCCACTATCGTGGTGTACCCTGAAGAAATCGGAAAAGCAACGCTCTTGAAAGACTTGAAATTCTTGAGTTTAATCTTGTCAATTTTCCCCACTATACGTCACCGTTGTTCGTATTAGGCATCAAAAGAATTTAAATATAACGCTATTAAAACTACCATTTCCTTATCTTATAGAACTCTTTCTTCATTTTCTCGAAGTTTTCCTTTCCGACCACTATTCTCTTTCCCTTGGCAATGGTCTGTTCCTCGAGTATTCTCCGGGGGAGAGTGTCATCGCTCTTCTTTAATCCGCGCATCACGTCTATCCTTCTCTCCAAGTCAACAATTTTCTTTCCAATCCCCATGAGTTTTTTGGCATTATATTTTTTCCCCGTAATCTCGCTCATCACCTTGGCGACCCTCTCTAGGTTGACGGGATCCACAAAATTGCACCCGCAGCCGGCGTCTAGAACGGCGGTCTCATCAAGAAGCTCGCTCACCATCTTGGCTTTTCCCTTAATCGAAACCCTGCCCTTCATGCCCATTTTCAGTTCCCGGAACACGGTCCATGCCTTTTGGTGGCAGCCGTGTCGTGGTCCGAACGTATAGGTAAGCAGCATCCCCCACAATGTGCGCGGGTCATAGGCAGGCAGCTCCATCCCCGCTTGGTTTATCGCAAAACTCTCCGAGCCCGGTACCATCTTGCTGGCCCGTCTAGTGCCTTCGGCAAGCATGCTTCCGTGCTCCGGCTCTCTTCTGGCTATGTCCCCTATTAGCTCGAGGATCTGCTCGCTGCCAGTAAGCTGATAATCAACTAGTCCTCTTTCCGCGCATTCCAAGAACCAGCCGATTACCCCGCCTGTCGCTATCGTATCCAGCCCGTACAAGTCGCATAGCCTGTTAGCCCTGATTATAACGTCTATATCCGAATTAGAGCATTGGGGTCCGAACGCCCAGACCGTTTCATATTCCGGTCCGTCCGAGATATCGCCGTATTTCGATTTCATGTTCCTTCCGCAGGCGATAGGACATGAGAAGCAGGTGTGATACCCAGTAACGTGCTTCTTGAAATCTTTCCAGTAGGCTTCGCCGTCAAAATGAGACTTCCTCCAGTTGTAGCTCGGCCAGAAATCCGCTTCATTGGCTATCTCCATCAGGTCGAGGGTGCCTGCCTTCTTCCATCCCATCCTTGTGCGCTTGATCTCTTTCAGAGTCTCGCCATAGAGCTCGCTTGGCTGGATTCTTTCATTTCCTTTCACGACTATGGCTTTGAGCTTTTTGGAGCCAAGAACGGCACCTATGCCCCCCCTTCCGGCCTGCCTGACCCCGACGTTCACACAGGCAAACCTGACCAAGTTCTCTCCAGCTATCCCGATGCTTGCGACTTCACCGCCATGCTTTTTCTTCAGGAGCTCGGTTGTCTCTTGCGTATTCCTGCCCCACATAGAGCTGGCGTCATTTAGTCTGGCTTTGCCGTTTATGACCGACAAGTACACCGGTTTTTTGGATTTTCCAGTTATCTGTATCCCATCAAATCCAGCCTTCCTGAGTTCTCCTGCGAAGAAGTCCCCCGCGCACGAGCATACGTAGTAGTCAGTAAGCGGGGATACCGAGACGAGCCAGATCCTGTTCACGCAAGGAAGAAGGCCGGTCAGGGGAGAAGTCAGAACAAAAACGCTTGATTTTTCAGAAAATGGTTCGGCTCTCGGATTGTCTTCGAAAAGCAGTCTGGCTCCAAGTCCTCTCCCGCCAATCCACTCTTCTATATACCTGTCTTTCAGCTCTTTCTCAGTAATCCTGTTCTTGCTTAGATCGACGCGAAGCAGCCTGAACTTCATTATAGTCACATGGACTCGAGGGGATTTGAACCCCTGGCCTTCCGCTTGCGAAGCGGACGATCTACCGCTGATCTACGAGCCCATGATAATTTCTATAAGAAAGAATTTATTAAACCCTCCCCCTTATCTTAGTATATGGTGACAATGCAGTTTCCGCTGAAAAGATGGAAGACAGTGACCAAATTCGACTTTGATATAAAGAGGGCTAAGCAAGATAACCGATTCCTTAACTCATACCAGAACCTCATCCTGCAGATAAGCGAGCTTGGCGACGTAAACGCGCTCAGACTGCTGGAGAGGAAAATCAAAGACCCTAAAACAGTAAGGGCGCATGAGCTTGCTAATCTGAATAGATTCATCAATAAGAACTTGGCTGACAGGTTTGAAAGGACAGTTCTCCAGATGAGGGCTATGCCTAAAGAGGATGTTGAAAAGGCTCTTTCGATGACAAGAAGGACAATAGACTCACTCAGCAAAGCGGGCGCCCAACATGCAAAGTATATTTATTCCACAGCTAGAAAGTTCGGCGTCCCGAAGAGAGCTATAAAGGGCATGAGAGTCCCGCCGTTCTACGAGATTCAGAAAGCCGAGCTAGGTAAAGATAAGATTTTGGAGAATCTGCATCCGCTAGATGGCAAGGTGGATTTCAAGAAGACCAGGCAGATAGAGGATAAGATTGTACCGACCCAGAACATGATGAAAAGGAGGATGTACGATCTGTCTTTAGGAAAATCCGGGTCTCCTGGCATTGCTTTTAACGGCATGAGCGTGGTGAGGACCGAAAGTGGAGAGAAAGTATTGGTGGTTGACATTATCCAGACTTTCCCGAGGGCCAAGAAGATAGAAGAAGGCGCAATAGTCAAGGAGAGTTTTCCAGAATACAGAGACTACCAAAAGCTCCTCCTATTCGATGCTTTCAGGACTGCGGAGAAGCTCGGCGTCAACAAAGTCTTCCTGCCCGACTCAAGGAGCTTTCTGGATGATAGCTCGATAACAAAAAACATCAAAAAAAGGAGGGACGAGCTCGGCAAGACCATGCGCGGAAAGGAATCAGGGATAGTCCTGAATGTGAACGGAAAGAAAATGAGAGTCAACGGCTTTTTCTGGAGCAAGAGATAGTCAAGCGGCTGAAATGGGCTTAGGCACATATATTTTCTTCATATAAGCCCGAGTCTTCTCAACAATCTTTTCCAAGTCTTTATCCAGCCTGCTTACCTTCTGGGAGATATCCTTCGCGAGCCTCTTATCGGCCTTAATCTTTCGCGATAGGAAAAACTCTTTTTTTGTGGCGTTGATCAGCCTTGCGATGAGAATATACGTGGTGCTAAAATCAAGATAAAGGTTGTCAATATCCATTGATAGTTTGTGTATGTCCGATTTCAGTTCATCGGGATAACCGACTGAGGTGTCGAGATAGTAGCGGACCATCTTGGAGCATTCCTCTAAAATATCGAAAAGCTCGTCAACATACTTAGGTGAATAGCCTATGTTCTCATAGCAGAAATACTCGACTGAAAAACCCTCTCTTGCCATTATTCCATCCCTACCCTGATTTTTCTAGCTATATTGTCCAGATCGTCGTCGTCTAAGACAACTCTCCTCCACTTGAAATCTATCCCATCGCCATGGAATCTGGGGAAGATGTGGACATGCGCATGATTCACAAGTTGCCCCGCAGCAGTCTTGTTGTTCTGGAAGATATTGACGCCGTCAGGACCTATAATCTTATCGATTGCCTTAGCCACTTTCACAGTCGTTCTGAAAAGGTCTGAAACCTCGCTCTCAGGCATCTCAAAGATGGTCTCATAATGTTTCTTTGGAATGATTAGAGCATGGCCTGGTGCGCCCGGATTGATGTCCAGAAAGGCCATGGTTGTCTTGTCTTCGTAAATAAATTTGCTCGGAATCTTCTTCTCAGCGATTTTACAGAATATGCAGTCGTCCATCAGTGCACCCTAGTGCCTGGTTTTATCTTCCTCATCGGGACCAACAGGCTGACAGCGCCTGAAGAGTCTTCCGCAGCCAAAAGCATGCCATGTGACTCTATGCCCCTGATTTTCCTCGGGTCCAAGTTCGTTATCACCACTATGTCCAGGCCCACCAGCTCTTCCGGCCTGTACTGGTCGGCTATTCCCGAGATGATGGTTCTTTTTTCGCCGCAATCTACCTGCATCTTGTAGAGCTTTTCTGTGCCAGGTACCTTCTCAACCGATTCCACTTTAGCTACCCTCATCTCCATTTTCTGAAATTCCTCGAAAGACACCATCTTTTCACCCGAACCTGTGCTTGAAATCAGCGACATCCCTATTCGTTATCTTCTTGAACAACGGCTCGAACTCTCCTATAGTCTTGCCTGGCTCCAATAACTTTACAGCATCCTCCCATTTATAATTTTCATCCAAATTGAGGAATTTTCTAATCTTGTGAGCGCTCTCGGGAATGAAAGGCTCAAGTATTATCGAGAGGGCAGCGACTATGTTCAGAGAGAGGTTTATCACGTTGTTTCTCCTCTCCTTGTCTTTCCAAGGCTCCTCCAGAGTCAGGTACTGGTTCCCTATCCTGGCCAGCTCAATAGCGGAATTGAGCGCGTCCTTCAGCTTGACCTTATCGAAGTATGCCTCGACCTCTTGATGTTTCTTCTCTATCTCCTTTACAACTTTCTCGTCCTCTTCAGTATACCTGTCCAATTTAGGAACGGCTCCGCCAAAGATGTCGCGTGTGAAAGTCAGCGTTCTGTGTATGAAGTTCCCCAGCACATCGTTCAGGTCGTTGTTGACCCTTTTCTGAAAATCCTCCCAAGTGAAGTCAGCATCCCTGTGTTCTGTCAGTGAAGCTATCAGATAGTACCTCCAATAGTCGGCGGGGTACAGCTCGAGAGCATCTTTGCAGAAAATCCCGATTCCCTTGGATTTTGAGAATTTTTGACCTTGATAGTTCAGGAACTCATACGAAGCGATGTGATAGGGCAGAGTGTAGCCGCCAGCAGCAATCAGCACGCCTGGGAAGAATATTGTGTGGAACGCTATGTTATCTTTACCTATGAAGTGGACTATCCTCGTGTCCTTGTCCTTCCACCAGCCCCCCTTTCCTATCTGGCTGGAGAAAGTGATATAACCTATCGGTGCGTCGAACCAGACGTAGAAAACATTGCCGGGCAAGTCTGGGATAGGAACCCCCCACTCTATTTCTCTAGATATGTCCCGGTCCTCAAGACCCGCTTTGGCCCAAGAGAGAGCGAAATTCCTTGCGTTAGGGGGCCAATGTTTGTTGTTCTCCACCCATTCAGCCAGCTTCTCGCTCAACTTGGAAAGCTTGAAGAAAACATGCTCACTCTCTTTCTCTACTGGCTTTTTTCGGCACGACACACATCTCGGCTTCAATAGTTGTACCGGCTCTAACAGCTTGCCACACTTCTCGCATTGGTCTCCTCTCGCCTCCTCATAGCCGCAGTGGGGGCACTCGCCGGTCACATACCGGTCCGGCAGGAATTTCTGGCAGTGTTCGCAGTAGAGCTGTTTCACATTCTTCCTGTAGATGTAGCCGTTGGTCTTTATCAGCTCGTAGATCCCCTGAGTCGTCTTGATATGCTCTGGAACGCTGGTTCTAGAGAATATGTCCAGTTTTAGGTTGAATCCTTCTGCAATCTTCTTCTGGGCCTCATTGTACTTGTCCGCAAGGTCTTTTGGGGTAGTCTTGTGCTTCTCCGCCTCTACCGCGATAGGAGTACCATACTCGTCACTACCGCAAATATACACACATTCCTCTCCCCTAAGTTTCAAGAACCGGGAATAGACATCTGCAGGCAAAAGCGTGCTTATCAGATGGCCCAGATGCAGCTCGTTGTTGACGTAAGGAAGGGCTGAAGTAACTAGGTATTTGAAATCAATCACCTCTTAGTAGTATTATTTTACATAAAGGGCTATTAAAAACAATCCGAAAAGAACGCAGATGACTCCTACAGCAGGATTGAATAAGGAGACGGCTAGGCCAAGCAATGCATCTATGGACCCGAAAAAAATCATGAAAGCTCTGAGACCGGCGTTCTTCTTCTTCCACATCTTGAACGTGTACATGTTGTGGCTAGCCAAAGTCTCCAGCACCTCTTCGTATTCCTCTTTCCCTAGATTCTCCTCGAAGATGTGGCCATTCCCTCTGATATCTTTTCCGTAGAACTCCAGTATCTTCCTGCCAGCCCAAAATATCTGGACATAATTAGCCTTCTTTCTTTCGCATTTCACTTCCTCTTTAGGACCCCCCAATAGGAGAGATATTGGCAGGCTGGCGCGATAGTAACCAACAGTCAGCGGCTTGGCGATTTTTCTCAAATCAGTCACCAATTCATCTATCTTATCCAAGTCCAGTATGCTTATTATTTTGCCCATCTGCACGTCTTGCATACTAATATATAGAGCAACGTGATTAAAAATGTTGGTAGTATGGAGGGGTTTCTAACCTATCTTGTCAGCAACTTTAGCTATCTAGGCGTAT
>Ga0315296_10002829_pt1 | contig 14673 bp, 18 predicted proteins | sample YL17G14_18_MG_FD_203921 | JGI IMG/M metagenome (GOLD analysis project Ga0315296, IMG submission 203921) | Sediment microbial communities from Yellowstone Lake, YNP, Wyoming, USA - YL17G14_18 | ecosystem: Environmental > Aquatic > Freshwater > Lake > Sediment | place: USA: Wyoming | collected... | reverse complement strand
GCTCAAGGTGCTGTAGGTGGAATTCTAGGTGGCATTGGAGGAATATTCAAAGGAATCTTTGGTGGAATACCTGGTCTTCAGGAAGGTGGATTTATCAAAGAAGCAGGAGTAGCTTATCTTCATCCAGGTGAGGTTGTAGTTCCTGCAGGTGGAGGTATGGGAAGATATACAGACTATTCTACTACAAGTATTACTATTTCAGGAGCAGACAAGTCTCCAAAGGAAATAGCTAAAGAAGTGGTAGAAGAAATTAATAAACTACAAGAAAAGAAATATAGACGATCAGAATATGGGGCATGATATAAATGACAGTAGTTAAAGATCTCAATATTAAAGAATACCTCTGGAATGGATCTAGTTATGTAGCAAGTGGAGGTATATTGAGATTCAAAGATGATTCTACATGGGGTTCTAAGAAGTATCTATGTATGATAAGAGATATCAAGAAGACAGAAACTAGAGCTTGGAGAATACGTCAAACAATGTCATCTTATGTAGCTAGAGCTAAAATTAAAGAGAAAGTAGAAATTAAATATTCGATAACTGGAACATGCAATGGCAATAAAAGATCAGAACTAGACTTCTACACTAGGAGGAAAGCTAAGTTCAGAATCCAGGGAGATGAAGGAGCTACATTGACCAAATTAGGTTCATGGATGTCTACTCCAGGATTATCTGCTTCTACATTTCCATTGGAAACATATAATCCAGATAGTAATTCCTCAGAGGAATATCTAGGTACTCAACGTTTTTATGTAGTTATTGACAATGTATCATTCTCTAAATCAGAAGGAAAAGCAGTATTTGGCGATGAAGAGAAAGATTTGTATGATTTCACAATAGAATTAACAAGAATAGATACAGGAAATATTACTAGTCCATGATAGGGGTGAACGCATCTGACCGATTATACTCAAGACTGTTTTGAAGATCTAAAATCTGAAACAGTCACTATATTCTTATCTTCTTTTTTCAAGCAACAAGATGAAACTTTAACAGCTTCTGATAAAGTAGATAGTGATTGGAAACTTCGACTTCATTTGAATGATGGATCTGGGACTATAGCTATAGATGATACTCAATATCTAAACAATGGTATTCTTCTACCTTCGGATACATTGCCAATATGGGAAATAAATCTACGATCAGATACTATATGGGTAGGATATGGGAGTAAGAACTACTTCTTAGAGTTCAATGGAACTAATAATTACATAGATTGTGGTAATCAAGTTAATCCCCGTGATAAATTAACAGTCATGGCTTGGGTACGACCAGATGTTGTCGATATAAATTCACAAGTCATCTTATCTAAATTTGAAAACTCTAAATATCAATGGAAACTTGGAATCAACAGCAATGCTGAAACTGAATTTGTAATTTATGAGAACCAGTCTTCTTCAACTATTGCTGCAACTGGTTATCTACAAAAAGGAAAATGGAACATGGTAACTGGTGTATATGATGGTCAAAACTTGGCAGTTTATGTTAATGAAGTAGCAAGTTACCCATTCCCTTCTGCTACATTTCCAATTCAAGATGTAGATGCCAATATACGAGTAGGAAACGATCCTGTTAATAATTACTTTTTTGATGGTAAAATAGATGAAGTTAGAATATGGGATAGAGCTTTAACTGTTCAAGAAATATCCAATATCTACAATCTTCAAAAAGATAAATATGAAGATCCTTGCTATGAGGTTATTTCTCTTTCTGATGGAGTATCTACTAGATGGACAATAAAACGTTCATTGTCAGAAGCAAGTCAAATGGTAGAACTTCTATTTAGAAAAGTGTTTCTTACCAAATTTGAAATACTTAGAAAGACAGACAAGGCTTTCACATATGTTACATATGGTGGATTATCTTTTGATATAAAGATTTTTAGATCCAATGAAGAACTTGATGTAGATCAGGGAGAGATTCTAAGTTTCACAGCTACTAAACGTATCAATACAGAAGTAGGAGAATTTGAAATACTCATGGATAATGATCCAAAGAAAGATTATAGAACTGGTGATGCTATTGAGATATGGTGGACTACAGGATCAGCACTATCCAAAGTCTTTTCAGGTGAAATTGATGAAGTAGAAGAAGGGCAAGAAGAAGATAGAGTTCTTATCTTACGAGGGAAAGATTGGGGTAAGTTGTTATTGGAACAGAAGATCCCAGCAGGTATAGAAGCTCCTTCCTCTTACCCAATAGCTACAAATGTTAAGACTATTATCCTTGATATTATGGAATATTCTGGTTTATCATCTACAATTGATGTTGGTCCAAATGATAGATTGATTAATGTGTCTTATATCTATGACTATACAGCAACAAGAACTATAGATTTTGTAGGAGAATCTATCTTTGATTGTTTACTTAAGCTAGCAGAAATAACCCAATCTGATTTCTATGTTGATGCTAATAAACGTTTACAATTTCAACCAAGAGGTTCTAGATTAAGCGAAGTAACTTTGTACGGTGGAGGTGCTGGTGGAACTCTTAATCCAGATAGTATTGAAGATTATTTCTATGATCTTAAGAAAGATGCCATTATTAATTCAGTCAAATGCTATGGTAGTCCAACTAAACCAGATCCTCTTGATCTAGATTCAACATGGACCGAGGGAATAACAAGTTGGAGTGCAGCAGATTGGACAGGAACGGCATTATCAGCAGACACTTCCAAAGCTAAAGCAGGGACTACATCTGTTAAACTAACAGGTACTGGTGCTTCTGGTACTATAACTGTAGGAGCAGAAGTAGATTTTGGAACTAATTATGATCTTACTAGGAAAGAAAGTTTCACTAATTTAAAATGGGCGAATAGGATATTCTGTGCTGGAATCAATCCTTATCTTACAGATGTTATTATTTACTTGAAAGATGAAGATGGAAGAGGCTTACAATACAAATACAAGACTCGTCCAGAGCTAGATAAAGCTACAGACCAGATTCATTTCCCAGAACAAGAAGTTCCTGTGGGACCATTTCATGAGACTGATGGTGAATGGGAAGAAGCCCAAAATGTTATCTATAATGTAACAAGAAGTGATACTCTTGCCATAGAATCTCCATATATAGGAAGCTGGGCAGGTGGTGAATATTATACAGTAGGATCTACTCCATGGTTAATTGAAAATGATGGGAACTATATTAGACTTGGGGCATTAGAAACGAATGGCTATCACAACAGAATGGGTACTTGGAACTTTGGAGATATTGGATCTACTCTCCAGACTTGGAATATAATCTCAATTAATCTGCATATTTGGTCTAGATATTATAGTAGTTCTGGTGGACAGATCTATGTTTACTTCCAACTTCCAGGAATAAATTATTATCAAAACAATGCAAGAACAGTTGAATCCTATACTACACCTCATCCAGATCCTATCCCATTTGAGCATTATCCAAACTACATTGCTCCATTGCTAAATTCAAATGATGATGACTCTTCTTATGTTGGCGTAAAGGTTACTAGAAATGTAGATCAAGCTCTTCAAGTTACACCACCAACAACTAGATATGATGGTTCATGGATTATCTATCCTTCTGATTGGGAACCATTTGAAACTATTACGTATCCTAATAGTGATGATGGAGATGGATCTTATGTAGAGAACTGGGAAATTGGAAGTATGATAGGCGAATTTGAATTCCAGAACTTTACTGGTTCTGTCACTGGTTTAAATCTCAAAAGTGTTAAACTATACATTAATGGACGACAAGTTGAATCTTATCCTGGAGTTAACACTAAAGTACGTTTCTACATCTGGGATGGAAGTTCATGGCGGAATGCTGGGGACAGAGAATTCACATCTACTTCCTATTCTTGGACCTCATTTGAACTTTATCCTTCAATTATAGATACTATCGAAAAGGCTAATGGTGCCAAACTTCGATTTGAAATCATATCTAATACTAAATTCTTAGGAATAACTTGGGGCAAAGTTAGAATAACTGGAGCTGCATTACAATTACAATATGATCTTTCTCCTCAAGGATTTGAAGATTATACATGGACTTTCCAGGATATGCAGTCTGAATATATCTCTACTCCATTATTAGCTGTAAGATTAGCTCTTAAAGCTAAGAATATAATAGCTTATGGAACTGGAGATTCTGTTACTATCGGTATTTATCTAGATATTGGAAGTGGATACCAGAATGCTGGTACTCTCGAATGGCTTGAAACAGAAAATTCCTATTCTACGAAATATTTAGATGTTAGTTCAATAGTTACAAATATTACTGAATTCAATAACTGCAAACTTAAGATTAAATGTAATTATATCAATCCTGGTTCAACCGATTCTTCAGATCTACGTATGACGTATTGTTATCTAGAAGCCGATGGATATGGAACTTTAGCATTCAGTCCTGGATACTATACCGAGACTAATGCTTCATTCACAGAACATATCTATAGTATTACATCTCTTACTACATTTGCTCTTATTAATGGAGCAAAACTAATCTTAAGAGGGAAAGGTAGTGCTGGTCAAAGTACTGAAATAACTAAAGTCTCTTTAGAAGTTAATCTTTCTAAGGACTTTGGTTTCTTGTTCAATGATGATGGCAATCCATTTGAATGGGACCATGTAAGACGGGCTGCATTCTTATTCAAAGTAAATAGAACAGATACATCTAATATTGAAGTGAATATAGATTGGTTACATTGGGATGAAGGAAAATATTATGGAGAATATGAAGATATTCCTACAGGAGAAGATCTAAAGTTCATAGAAGTCTTTGATGAAACTATATTTAGTGATACAGCAGCAGAGACCAGAGCTAGGAGCAAAGTCTTAACGTATAGAGATTCGATTCCATTGACAGAAAATGCTCAACTTGATCTAATGGGTTCTGAGACTTTAGATATTGGTCTATCTATTACTTTCACATTGCCTGAAAATACATTCTCTCCACGAATAAAAGAAATGAGATATCAGTTCTATGAAGGAGACATGGATCAATATATAACTGCATGGGAACGTGGATAAATGAATCGAAAGAAGCAAATATCTGATAGACTTAGACGTTTGGAACAACATTATGTTAGAAAGGCTAGTGATCCAGGAACTGAGGTTAATGATACTTTCTCTCAAACACTTACTGTAAATGCATTTATCAATGAAGTTAAGACTATGTTTACGTATGGGCTTGAACCTTGGATAGATATGTATGATGGAGACACAAATTGTATAGAATCTTTCTTGATTACTGAAATGAGCTACTTTACTTTTATTCAGTCTCTTTTTTGCTTTAAGACAATCACTAATGTTACGATTTATTGTTGGTTAAGGAGACCTGGTCCAGAAGATTCGTCTACTAAACTCGCTGTTTACTTAGATGTTGGTAATGGATGGGTAGAGATTGGAACATACTTCACTACTCCTTATGGAGATGCAAACTATCATCTACAATCTATTGATATTACTTCAATTTTAAATACCATAGACAAGATCAATGTATGCAAAATGAAATTAATTCAATATTATCCTTTTTCTGCTCCTGCTTTTATTACCCAAATCTATTTGGTAATTCAGGGGACATTAGTTTAAAGGTGAAAACATGTCAGAAGATAAACAATTATCAGAACGTGCTAGGAGATTAGAACAGAAATATAAGAGAAAGTCTCAAGATCCTGGAATTGAAGTTAATGAGTATGTATATTGGGACGGGACTGTTGGAGCAATTCCCACTAGAAATATTTCTTTCGATATTGAACCTGAGTTATTCTTTCTTGATGTTCACGATTCTCCTATTGAATATGCCCTAACTAAAGTTAATGTAAGCAATTGGGATAATCCTATAGTTTCTAAAGGGACTATAACAACTGCCCATACTGGTGGAGGAGCCCATCCTCTTACAGGAGATTCTAATTATCTATATTTTCTTACTCGCCCCAATTTCTCTGTAAAATTAAAAGTTAAAGCCAGGGGTGAACAAAGCGGTCCTTATGTTTTTCTTGGAGCTGAAATATATATTCATAATGGAACTTCAGAGACTTATCTTGGAAAAATCTGGCAACCTGGAACATCTTATGGAATCTATACATTTTCTATTAGTTCAATTATTATTCCTACACTTGACGTTATTAATAATTGTAAAGTTAAATTCCGATTAAGTAATGCAGATTTTGGATATGATATATTTATAACCTATGCATATCTTGAGGTAACGATTGAAACTATTGTTTATAATCTTCCAGTTAATGGATGGACTGGTGAAACTTCTCAATGGGATAAACAAGGAACTTCTCCATATTTAAATACTGATGATGGTGATACTAATTGTATTCGTGGAGATCAAGTGGGAGAGACAGATGCCTATTATCTATTTTCAGATCTAACATTTGATGCTTCAATGAAACCAACTCTATGGAAAGTTAATAGAAATAATCTAAGTCTTAATAATTATCTTATGTTTGATCCTCAATATCCCATGGATGATATTCTAGAAAGTGGAGGATTTCTTTTAACATGTTCAAATAGGGGCAAACTCTTTAAGATAACTCCTTCTTTAGAGATTTCTAATTCCTTTCAATTCCCAGGCGATATTAAATACTCTGGAAGTATGCGTTTGGATAGAAGTTGTTACAATCTTCTATGGATCTCCTTTGTTGTGGATTCTGATTGGAAAACACGACTCTTCAAGTTCAACTTAGACAACTTCTCTATTGTTGAATATAAAGATTATTCTCTACCTTCTGGTAGAGTTATGGGTCAAGATAAAGATTATATCTATCTTTTACACGGTTATTACGATATTCTCAAAGTAAAAAAGAAGGATCTTAACAATTATTCGTCTGCAAGTTTAGCTTCTAATCCAGCATTTGATTGTTGTTCCCTTAAAAATAATAAGATGTTTTTTGGCTCAGACTATCTATTTCGTTATGATGCTCTTACTCTTACAAAAGATTATCAATCATCTTATTTAGACTATGTCTATCTTCTTTGGATTGATAATACATATTTCTATGTAATAAGACAGTATTATTTTGATATAGGTAAATTTTCTCATAATGGATCTTTTGTCCAGGAAGGAAGTTGGAAAGATGTTTCTGAACCGAATACTGATTATCTTTGGGGAGCTTTTTCAGATGGAGTACGATCAGGTTCCAAACTTGGAGAATAACATTCATAAGATAGTAATTATATTAATATATTAGGGACTTAGAAATGGCTAATAGGAAACCAAATAATGGTCAAAAACGTGCTTCATATGTCAAAAAGATATGGGGCAAGCTCCAAGACTTAGAGAAGAAACTAGATGATTTTGAAGAGAATAATGCTAAAGATCATGAAGAACTTAGAAATTTGATTGATGGATTGGGGAAATCAAAGGATGAACAAGGAAAATAGATCAGATACAGATAGTGATCTACTATTTAAGATTTACGAAAACCTTATAAGAACAGAAGAAAGACTCAAGGCATTATCAGAATTGAACAAAACTGAACATCAAGAGATACGTGATGATGTAACGAAAGCATGTACAAAACAAGAAGAACTAGAGAAACGAGTATTAGAATTGGAAAAACATAAGTTTGCTCTATCATGGACTTGGAAAATTATTATCTTTTTCATTGGTCTTATTCCTACTGTTATCGCAATACTTGCTACTTTAAACATCATATAACAACATCTTTATAAGCTAGAAAAAGGAATGATTATAGGTAGGTGAATAGAATTGGACTTTAGTACTATATATCCAATATTAGAATCTATGGCTTATGGTGCTTTCTATGGTGCACAAGCAAGCATTTATCAGTACATGGCAAGTGAAGATCTACCAGTGTCATGGTCTGCTATAATCTCCAAGAAATTCTGGGAGAACTTTAATTGGTATAAGTTCGCCAAGTTTGTTCTTGTAGGTTCTATAGTAGGAGCTGTGACAGTGGGATATGGTCTAGTCAAACCAGATCAATGGGCATTTTTCACTGCTTTAACAGGTCTACCACAGATTCCAATATCTTTGATCTTTAACTTGATCAATGTTGGTGTGGTTATGATTCTGGATAGAGTAATGAAACTTATAGTCCGTAGAACTCCACTAGCTACTGCATGGGATGCTTTCAAGCTTAAGATATTAAAGCTATTAGAAGCACAGCAAGCAGCCAAGAAAGCTATTGAGGAAGCAAGTACAACTCCTCAGTAACTTCTTTTATTTACAGGGCTAGCATTTCTTTGCCCTTTAAACTGAAATGAATTGAATAAGGAGGTTGAAATGAAATGAGAATAGAAAGAATTCCATCTGCAACTATAGTTCTAATGACCGAGGATTACATTAATTTCTATGAGAAAGATAGTAAACTTCTAAGATATGCTTACTATTCTTCTGATAAAGGGGAACTGAAAGCATGCCTTCTAAGAGCAATTAAGTTGGATAAGCCTATTGATCTATTGATTGAAAGATTGCAAAAAGGTAAAGAATTTGATTATGTTGTGGATGCAGTCATTTATTCAAGCTAATTTGAATATTCCTAAATATTAAAAATCCTTCTCTTTTTCTTTTTCTAAAGCCCATGAATATTTTTTACATAAGGCAGCATTGTAGAACTTAGTCAGATCAAAGTCTACTTTATTAGCCCAATCTACATAGGCTCTTGGATCAATATAACTCTTCAATGATGTTCCCAGATTATATTCACCAGAATCCTTGGCAAGAAAGTATGATAATTCTGCTTTTCGTAATTGCTCCTTGAGAGATTCAAGGTCTTGACCTGAAGCTTCTTCTACCTTCTTTTCCAATATGAACATCTTATTACGTTTCTTTTCAAGGATTTCAGCATATTTAGCAGCTAGTTTCTTCTTATGATTACATATCATAGCTGCTTTTAGATTACTTTCCTTGGCACAATGAATCTTTTCGAAGTCTGGTGAGGTCTTTTTCATTGGATATTCCAATAAGAAGTCCTTAACTTCTTTAGTTGCTTTCCATGTACGAAATAATTTAGCAGTACATCCATCTAGAACTTCTGATAGAAACTTGGATACATCTTCTGATATTACTCCTTCAAATATAAGATCTCTTTTAGTTTCAAATTCTTCCAAGTTCTTATAGAATACATGTTCAATACAGGTCTCTGCTCTAAATAGAACAGAGTCCTTTCCTAGAAATTCTATACTAATAGTATTATTTCCCATAAGCTTAACATGCTCTTTCCTTAACGTAGTAGCTCCAATAGTATCAGCCTCATCAGGATCTTTCTCATCTCCTACCCTTATGTTAAGAAGATCTATCAAATAACATACTGTAGCAATCTTGCGGATCTTCTCCTCTTTGTCTGTTCCTCCTTTCATGACATGCATCCGTATATCCATAAGACGGCTTCCGAGGCGTGAGGCTTTATCAAACTTGGCTATTTCCTTTTTTTGTTTGACATTAGATGAATCAGATAGCCACACATATTTGATCTTATCAGAGAACTTGTCTTTCCATCTAGCTACCCACATATCATTGGGATGCCATACCTCATTCTTGAAATGATTAGGACTATCTGGACTTTGATTATATTCAATATCCTCTACTTTTGGACCTTCTTTCCAACATCCTCGTCTAGGATGCTTTCCTCTTCCCATGAATATACTTGATGGTTCAGCCATGTAAGCAGCTATCTCTGTCTTGACTCCATCAATCATAGCATATCCATATTTCTCTTTACGTTGTTCTCTAACTAGTTTCCTCTCAGCAGTTAGACGTTTCTTAGTTTCCTTATCTAGGCTTTCTTTGAAAACTTTCTCTTCATTAAGTGCAGTTATAATCATAGACAGATCTAGTTCATCTGGTGATGAAATAGTATCTTTGAATATTTTAGAGAAATCATTCCAGAAGTTAGATACAAAAACAGGATCTTTGACATATTCTGTTCCAAGTTTCTTTACCCATGCTACCAATCTTTCTTCAAGTTTAGGATCAGATTTGAACTCAACATCTTTGTATTTGATCTTGTAGCTTTTAGGTTGATAAGATTCGGGTATTAATATTCCATTATGCCAAAGACTTTTCATTTTCCACACCTTTTAGAAGGATTGGTTCCTTTAACATTCCATTCTCTTCTCATTGTCAAGTCTTCATCACAATGAAAGAACTTAACTTCTTCATTCCATTCCTTTCTTTGTTCTTCATTGAAATGCATGAAATATACTTTAGCTTGTTCACGTAGACCAATACCTCTCAAATAAATCTTATAGTTTTTATCTGTAGTGACTATTTCTGTTCCTGGAAACTTTAATAATTTAATGGCATCTTCGGGATGTAATCCACCACAGAAAGAACATTCTCTCCACATTTCTCCAAATCTATGGGTTTCCCACATATCAAGGTTATTACCATGAACCCATGGACCCAATTCACCTATTCTTCTTGGACAAGTATGTTTCATTCCCATGGAAAGATCACCCATTTTCCTACTTTCTGATATATCCAACATAGAGGAGGATATGGACACAAACTTGGATTATAGTATAGAACTGCTATATTCATCCCTTTCTTTCTATATTTCTCTGTTGTTTTTCCTGTATCTATAATATCATCAACAATCAATGTATCTTTGGTTATTTTCGTTTCATCAATTATTAGTTCCTTATTCAATAAAGAACATAGACGTACAGCAACAACGAGTCCACCTTTGGGAATACCATAGATATTCTCGATCTTAATCTTGGATATAGTAAAGAATTCCATTATCTTTTTACATCCATGTTCAAATTCTTCCCATGTCATCGTTTTCTCATTCATTTTTCTCTCTCTTCGATGGATTAACATTGTCTAATGTAGATTTACCTGGATCATCACGAATAGAATATCTAAGTCCAGTAGCACTCGATATACCCCTCAATATTATCTCTCCTTTCTGTCTATCTACTTCATATTTGAATATATTTGTGTCAAACTTAGCACCACAAAAAGGACATTCCCACTCTACTTTAATGTTATTATATCCCTTAACATCAAAGGTTTGAAGATTAGAATTGCCACCACAGAGAGTACATTTGGCATGAGACTTACATTTCATTTTACAAGCTCCCTAATGTCATGAACATCTATTCCTGCTTTTTTCAATCCTTTAATAATGATCAGTCTATCATCAAAGAAATAATCTAATTTATACATCTTTGCTATGGTTATTTTCCATTCCAATTCGGATACTGGATTCTGCCCTCTACACAATATTGGTATATCATAGTCTTTCAATGTTTTAAAGACAGAAGATGGATTTCGTCTTCCTGATACTATAAAGACTTCTACATCTTTAGGTATATCCAACAATCTACCATCTATGATAATAGGAACATGAACTATTATCTTCCATATTATTTCCTGGATTAACTCTGGAACAACGAATTTCTCTGAAAGATGTCTTGAAAAGTAAGAAAAAGGAAATGGAAGTCTATTTATACATCCATCAAAATCTAATCCAATTCTAATTTTTCTATTCATTTTATCATTCTCCATACATTTTTACATTTATGACAATGCCAATGTTCTGGATATCCCTTATGAAAATCTATTGTTTCTTCTCCACAATGTGGACACTTTACTGCCAATGGTTCAAAAGGTCCAACTTTTATTGCTTCTTCAAATACTTCTTCCCATTTCTTTCTTTCTTTCTTAATATCGAAAATCACTTCAGCTCTTTCCTTTGCTTTCTTTCCCCATTCTTTGGCATAATCATAAGAATCCAACATCTTTTTAATAATCTCTATCTTTTCATTATCATTAATAGCACTAAATCCATCAATTCTATTTCTCACGATTAGAGGAAAGTCCGATCTATTTGGTACTATGACAGGCATTCCTACTAACATTGCCTCTTCTAGACATGAACTACCTCTTTTAGGAGCTTCTTCTAGGAATATTCTTGATTTGATAAAAAGTTGTTGCCAAGAAGACCAGGATATATTCCTTTTTCCAGTAATTAATTTTAATGGAATCTTCTGTTCTTCTAATTTTTCAATCAGTTCAGATTTTTTATATCCACCAATAGGTGCAAAAACTTCAGGATTTGTACCTTCCCATTGGTCCTTCCACATATCTGGATGAGGACTCATGTAAATATGTTTCCTTTTCGGATAAATAGAATGATCAGTTTGGAGAGTATGAACCAAAGGATATAATTTTCTTGGTGGGTTTGGAATTGACTTCGTATTCCAATATTGTACCCACACTATTGGATTCTCAAATATTCTCAAGATATTTTCGATCTTTATTTCTTTAAGAGGATCCAAATGTAGACAAATTATTTGAATATCAATATCTTCTCGTTTCTCAAATGGAATTACCTTATATTTCACTTCATGCTTGGGTGTAGACCATTCTTCTCCAGGGTATCCAAATTGATCATTCGGCTCAATAAACCATTCATGTTCAGGAAACATTTTCATTAAATATATCCAAACTGTAGGATGTAGAGGAGCATGTAATAGAATTTTCATTTCTCCCAACTCCATTTATTCCCAGATTTCTTGAACCATTCGATTGTTTCTTTCATTCCTTGTTCAAATGAATATGTTGGCTTCCATCCAACCATTTTTTCTATCTTAGAAGCATTACATTCCAATAGATTTACATCATATGGTCTAAGTCTGGTAGAATCTACTGTTATTGCAAAATATGGTCTATTCATCAATGGACTTATTATTTTAACTACATCTAAGATACTAATAGCCTTACCAGATCCAACATTGAAGATCTCTCCATTTAAATAACTTTTAGATTCCATGACCGATATTGCTGCAGAAGAACTATCTTTGACATAAGTGAAATCTCTTTTTGCTTGAATATTACCAAGTTTCAAGTGACCAGTTCTTGTAAATTGAGATATTATCTCTGGTATAATATATGGTTGAGCTTCTCTTGGACCAAATGTATTGAATTGCCTTAGAACCACAACAGGTATTTGCTTTTCCTTTTCTAATACTACTGCACATTTCTCTCCAGCCAATTTTGAGACAGCATAAATGGAATGTGGATGCAAAGAATGATGCTCATCCATTGGAGTAGAAATAGCAGTTCCATATATTTCCGAACTTGAATAATATATAAATCTCTCTACTGGGTATTTAGAACAAGATAACAATAATCTCAAAGTCCCCAGAGTATTGGTATTGAACATTATCTCTGGATCTTGATATCCTTTTGGTATGAATGGTTCAGCAGCAAGATGGAGAACATAATTTATTTTATATTCCTTCAATATCTTTTCACAATGTTTCTGATTACGTATGTCTTTGACTTCTAATATACACGGAATCTCTTTCAGGTTTTCCCTTCTTCCAGCTATCAAATTGTCCATTACTATAACTTTATACTTCTTATCTACAAGATCTCTAACTAATTGGGAGCCTATAAACCCAGCTCCACCTGTTACTAAGACCCTATCTTTTAGAGACATTCAAACTACCTCTTCTGAATCCAGTTTCTTTTCTTTCACATTTCTTTATCCAATTACAATTAGCACAAAGAATCTGATAATTCTTTGATCCCTTTTCTATTTCTTTCAAAATATATTTGTAATAGAGAAATACACTTTTTCTTTTAGTTTTCCGTTCCAATGATCCCAATCCATTTTTATGATCAATTTGCAAACATCTTAAATCAGTACATCTACCAGGAACTAAACATTTAGGATTGGAACATTTCTTTCCCAAACTTTCAATTATTTTCATTCTAATTTTAGTTAGACTTTGACTATGATATTCTCTATCTTTTTCTGGAAACTTTTCATGATAGTATTTTTGATATTCTGATTTATAAAGTTTCTCACAAGCTTTACATTGATTATGAAAACCATCTCGCATTGCTTTGTCTCTAAAGAAACTAGTGAATTGTTTCCATTCTTTGCATTTGGAACAAATCTTACCTTTATTTTCCTTCTCAACGCTTGGAAACATTGTTTATTTCTCGTCCCTTGAACTTTACTAGATTATTTTCATCTATTTCTATCATTCCAACTGTATCTAGATCTTCAAGATATCCATGAACAGTCTCTTTTCGCATTCCAAGTTCAACAGACATGATAGCCAATAACCTATACAATTCAATTTCCTTTTCTTTTTCAATGTAATGGAGAATATGAGTTATTCTCTTTTGTCTTTGGACTTGGAAAGAATCTTGAATATCTCTTCCTTTCTTCAATTTTCTTCACTCCTTATTGATGGATTTATTTCCTTTTTACTTTCTCCTCTCAATAGACTTTTATAGGACTCGACACAGGAGAACTCTATACGTCCATCATCAAATACATTTAGATGTTTAGGATTGTATCTATCTATGATCTCACATAGAACCTTCTTTAATTGGTCGGGATTCCTACCACATATAGGATCTACTTTTACTGAAACATAGATCCTGTCTCTATTAGGACGACTCTTCTTACTAGGAACAGCTTCTTCTTTTTTACACATTACACTCATTTCTTTTCACCCAACCATAGTTTATATTGAATAGCTTTCTTCTTCCATGAATAAATAATTCCTACTTTCTTCCATCCAAGTTGTTCAAATAAAGATTGTGATCTCTTATCTTCATCAAATGTGGTTAGATATATAGCCTTAGCTCCTATCTCTTCTCCGCATTTGATCAATCTTGTGGCACATTCCTTGCCAATTCCCATCCCCTGGTAATCATCTCTAACTACCATTCCCAATGCTGGAACACCTGGATAAAGGA
>Ga0315296_10002828_pt1 | contig 14674 bp, 16 predicted proteins | sample YL17G14_18_MG_FD_203921 | JGI IMG/M metagenome (GOLD analysis project Ga0315296, IMG submission 203921) | Sediment microbial communities from Yellowstone Lake, YNP, Wyoming, USA - YL17G14_18 | ecosystem: Environmental > Aquatic > Freshwater > Lake > Sediment | place: USA: Wyoming | collected... | reverse complement strand
AACGGTTTTCCATACATTGATGCAGCATTCTCTGAAGGCCTGAGGATATGAAGAGATGAAGTATCTGAAGCGGATCGGGTCAGCGGTGTCTATGGTTTCTTTTAGCCTAAGTCTCCAAACCGCGGCGATAAGAAAGAGGATCATTACGAAAACGTAGACTATTCTCATGCCGAGAATTAGCCCAAAGACCAGCAGAAGAAGTCCCCCGATTACGGGACCTGGCGTATTGAACGTCCCGTGGATCATTTGGATCAGTGAAGTGCCCACTCCTCTACGTTCGGGAGGAAGTGAGTCTTGAACCATTGCAAATAGAGCTGGTTGGTAAATGAGGCAAAGCCCTTGTATGGTCGTTCCTATCAGTACGAAGTGCCAGCTCGGAGCGAGTGCGAAGAATAGGTAGGAAAAGGCCATCCCGAAAGTCATGGTTGTTATAAGCCAACGTCTTCCGTACTTGTCGGCAAGGTAGCCGCCTGGAAATGCCACAGCGGCCATCGCTAAGAAGTTTGCACAGCCAATGATTCCGAGTGCCATTGGAAACTCTTGTCCGCCGAGGGCTTGAACGTACGGCTGGTAGTAAGGGACCGGTGTTTCCATGGCGATGTCCATTATTACCCAGCTTATTATGAGAATTCGATAGTTGCCTGAGACGAATCCGAACTCCCGCCTCAGGAAATTGATTAGCGGGGAGATCTGTCGTCTAAGAAAATCCTTTGCTCCCATGGATTGCCCTTTTTCCATCAGACATGAAAACTTGCAGATATAAGGTTAATCTGTAATCTCTAAAGGTTTTCATGATGCTGGAATGGGAGTTCTCTGGGTATTCCGCATTCTCCAAATTGAGAAAGTAGTTCAGAGGCTAGTCAACAAGGTACTCTATGATTTTCCCGTAAATGTCTTTGTCTCGCAGGTCCTCGTAGCCAGCGTAAATGCTCGGGTTGTCGTTGACTTCCACGACAACGTATTTGCCGCTGAATTCTTTGATGTCCACTCCGTATAGCCCGTGGCCGATTGCGCTGCATGCTTTCAAAGCTAATTCCTTTAGGGCTAGCGGTGCATTTTCTCTTTTGAGCGACACTGTCCTGCCCCATATGAAAGTTGGCTTGCCTCGCATTTTGGCGCCGTGTTTCCATCTGCCCTTTGGGATCATGTACTTGCAAACGTACAGAACTCTGTCGTTTAGAACGCCGACTCTCCAGTCAAAGGCTGTTGGCATAAACTGCTGTACAGCGAGAACGTCGGATTTTCTGTGGAACCTCTTGGCCACTTCGCGGAAGCTCGTTTCGCAGGCGGCCTTCTCAACGTAACGCGAGAAGCTTGTGTACGGTGCCTTGAGCACGACGGGCTTGCCTAGTTGACTGAAGATTTCTGATATTCTCTTGTGGTGTAGATCGTCTTTGTTTATGAAGACTGTCGGGATGAAAGGGATGCTGTTTTTCCTGAAGAGGTCGTACTGATGGATTTTGTTTCCACAGATCTGGATGGAGTCAGGGTCGTCAACCACCTTCAGGCCCAGTTCAGCTGCGGTTCTTGAGACAACGTAAGCCGTGAAAAGCGGGTCAGTGGTGGCTCTGATGAAGACCGCGTCGTATTTGGGGATTTCTGGGATGTTTTCTCTGAACATGTAGCCAAACTGGTGGCCCATGTTTTCTGCTGTAAGTTTGAATCTCTGAAGTGCCTGTTCTTCCCTCGAGTCGGTAAAATTATATTTCTCAACGAAGCATGCGATCTTAGCCAACTATGTGGTCACCAGTCTTGGACATCTCAGATATCTCTCCAGATATTGCCTCCAAGTCATGAAATGATATTTCATCTCTTCTGAGCGGTTGAAGTCCGCACAAGTAAGTCACGCTGCCAGTGCATTGAACGTGCAGCTTGCAGAGTGGAATTCTGAAAGTCTCGTAAACCTTCTGCGAAATGGCTTCAAGAGCTTTGTCAGCTGCAAATTTGCCAAAGACGGATTTGAAAGAGATCATTTCGCCTTTGAGCGGCTGGGCGCACACGGCGAATTTGTAGTGCATGCTTAGGCTCTTGACTGCTCTGTAAAGTCCGCTTCTGTTCCTTGCGGTTTCATATCCATCGTAGCTGAATGGGTTTACGCTGAATATGACGACTGGAAAATCGAGTTCATGCATGATTTTCTTCACAGAGTCCGTCACCAAGTATGGAAGGGTTGGGATCCCAGCTCTTGATGCTTTGAGTAGGAGTATTGGGGTTCTGTTGGCGTCTATTATGCTTCTGCTGGAAGGTATAACCGCGTCGCCCAAGACCTCAGCATGCATGGACACGTAGTATCCCGTTTTCAGGTAGCGATAATCGCTGTTGATGTTGAGAATAAAGTCTTTTGTTGATGATTTTAGGAACGCCGCCGGCTTCATTGTTGGCAGGTTCGTTTTTAGGCTGATGTTTGAGACAACCAGCACGCATTTGACACCAAGTGATTGAAACTTCGGTATTGCAGCTTCGATATTTAAGATTAACTGTATGTTTATATTCAAATTGCAGAAGACAGCCTAAGCGAAAGAGGAACGAACACGTACAAAACGCTCGAAGTTCTGGGTCCTGAACACGAATTCTCCGTGGTAAATGATGAACTCAAGCCACTGCCTATCGTTGACAAGATTATCAAGGATTTTCACGGTCGTATCGTCAACTTCGTAGAACAGCCCTGTTTCACTTTTGGGAAAGAGCTTCAGATGCACGTTATGGAGATTAAGCCAAATGAACCGTTCAAGTCGCCCATCGAATTTGAAGAAACAATGCATCAAGCAGTATTGGCGATGCAAGACTTCGTCCAGCGCAGATACAAGGCGAATCTTCTTGGGACGGGCATGCATCCTTTGCTTGGGTTGGGGGAAACTGGTGTTTGGCCGCATCGTGACAGGAAGTTCTATCAAGCCATGGGCAGAGTCTTCAATCTTAAACAGCATGGGTGGCTTAATATCCAAGGTTTTCAGCTAAACCTGCCATATTCCAATGAGAGAAGAGGTGTTTTGTTGCATAATCACTTGGCGAATGTCTGTGCTTATTTGCCTGCAATTGCAGCTTCTTCGCCCATTTATGAAGGGCACTTCGGGAAGGATGTTGATAACAGACTGCATTTCTATGTGCTTAACCAGAAGGAAGTTCCATTTGTCACCGGAGAAGTGGTGCCCGAGTATGTTTCCTCTTTTCTGCAATACCGACAGGAAATCATTGGAAGATACTCGTCGGATTTGGTTCGGGCTGGTGCTGATTCGGTTATTGTGAATAGGGAGTGGATTAATTCTCGCGGGGTGATTTTTCGTTTTGATCGGCGGGCTCTTGAAATTCGAGTGATGGACGAGCAGGAATGTGTTAAGTCTGATGTGGCTTTGAGCTGCTTCATAAGAGCCCTGTTAAGAGGGTTGATGGAGAAAAAGACGGGTTCCTTGTCCCACGATGTTCTTGTAAGAGATTACAATGCGATTGTGAGGGATGGGTTGGACGCGGAAGCTCAACATCCGCAGGGTCCTACGGCTCGGCAGGTCTGCAAAAGTTTTCTGAGAGTTGCTTGGGAAAATGCGACTGAAGAAGAAAAGAAATACTTGCCGTTGATTGAAAAGAGGATTCAGCATGGGAGTTTATCCGAGGTCATACGTGAAAGGGTAAAGATTAGAAGTCAGAAGACGGATTTTGGAGATGCTGTTGTGGATGTTTTTTTGAAACTTATAAGAAGCCTTATCGATAATGAACCATACTTCTGAAAGTGCATTAGGAGAGAATTTTCTGTGCCACGAAAGAGCGAGGCGGAGAGGCAGAGCAACTTTTTTGAGGTGTGCAGTATGTGCAAGACCAACTATGACTGTTGTCATGGCACAAGACCGCCGATAACGAGGGAGCGGAGAAGGATTATTGAGGAGTATTTGAAAAGGCGAAAGATCACTATTGTGAACGCGTTTGCCGAAGAAGATTATGTTTTCCCGCGGGAGAATGAGGAAGGCTATTGTGTTTTTCATGATATGAAGACACGGAAGTGTATGATTCATGTTGTGAAGCCTGAAACATGCGTGGCTGGACCGATAACGTTCGACTCAGATAGGAAAACAGGGAAGGCAGAATTGTTCATAAAGAAAGAGACGATATGCCCGTTGGCTGGAACCGTATACAGAGACAGGACGATGCTGCAGAAACATCTGAAATCAGCCCAGAAGGAAATAGCCAGACTCGTGGAAAATCTTGATCCGAAAGAGTTGGGGTCAATTCTGAAGAAGGATGAACCTGAAACCTTTAAACTAAGCTAAACATGTTTGCTGAAAAGAGATACTGTTCGCTTAAGGGATATGATGTCTCAAAGTGACATATGCTATTGTCTACCCTTTGCGAGTATTGAAACTAGGATAGCGTCCATTTGCTCTGTAGTAAGCGTCTAGCTCAGCGTTCTGTCTCTGCACAGCACGATCCTTTCCGCGAGTGTATTCAACCCTATAGTATGATGCCCCAACTACAGGTTCTGAACCTTGTGGAAAATGGCACATGAGTCTAGTGTAGACTTGACCTTCACCGATGTAGAGAATGCCAGAATCATTTCCGAGTTCAAAAACTCCATATTCGTCGCCTTCTCTTGTGACATAGTCTTTGGTAAAATATGACCATCTAATTGGCAGTGGCATAATCGTCTGTTAACTTATAGGTTCTATTTAAAAGTTCAGAAAGCCAAGAGGCTTCTGCCATAATTCAATCATGGATAGACCCAGAATATAGCTAATTAGAAGGACTGCTAAAAAATATCGCTGCTACCGCAAAAAGGGTTTTGACTCTGGTTCTGCCGATTTTTCCGATAAGCCATCAAAAGCCCTTTAGTTAACAAACCTCTCCAACCCCCATTCAAGCCCCTAAGAGTTAATGGAACCGTTGAAAACCTGGCGGGCCCGGGGGGATTTGAACCCCCGTTCTCCGGCTCTCTTCCACTTAATTAGTGTCCGGAGGCTTGCGCATCCTTTTCAAGGAGGATTCGACGCCTTAATCCTGACTGGGCTACGGGCCCCAAAACAGAGTTGATCACAACTAGAATTAATTGTTACGGTAAGACGTGAAGAAGAGAACAGCAGAATTCTGAGACTATATTCATCTACTGCATTTCGATCAATTCCTCGTTTATCCACCAAGCTTTCTTCTTGCCAGATTTTTCTCCCGCGTAGTAGTCTATGATGGATTTGCCCAGCTGCATCTTTGAGATTTTCTGAATTTTCCTGAGTCTATTCAGGACGAGCCACCTGTTTGTTTCTAGATACTTCGCAATTTCTGGCGTGGTTGCGCCTTTGTAGTGCACGAGGTAGTCTATGAGCTTGCGATCTGTTTCGTCCGTCGCAAACTTGTGCGGGTTCGTTTTCTCCTGCCCGTAGGTGAGTAGTTCCAAGTCCACAAGGTATTTTTTCACTTGAGAGAACTCGTTCCACATTGTGTCAAGTCGTTGCTCAAGTTCGAAAATTCTGTCAGGCTTAGGTGTTTTCTGCAGCTTATCTGTGATGGCATCTCGGATGAAGTTGCTTCTGTCGCCTTCTGGAATCCGCAGAAGCATTTCCTTGTAAACCTCATTTGGGATTTTGGCCGATATTGTTCTCATCTCGTCCATAGCAGCAACTCTGACAAAGCCTAATAGTGCGTTGTTCTTTAATGATTTTCTCGTATCCTTTCTTTAGTAAGTCTTTGAAGGCTAGCGGGCGATGAAATGGAATAGACCTTGCTGCCTAAGGGTCTTGGAGAAGCTGAGGGAACGCTTCAAGCTGGCCTAGAGCTTTGTCTGTTAACCTGAAGGAGTTGCCTGCTTTCTTATCTTAGCTAGCTCTTCGCATCTGTTCTTGATGATTTCATAGAGTCTTTTGCGAAGGTGTTCCCCGGCCATTTTCTGCTCTTTTATAAGCAGCAACTTCCTGGCCAACTCAGCATCGCCTAATTCTGAGATCCACGCCTCAAAATCCCCGCGATTAATATGGAACTCTATTGAACCTGCATCAACTTTCTCCATTTTGTCGCAGAGATCTTGAAGACTCGCAGCGTGAATGTCTAGGGGTTTTCCGAGATCAACGTAGAAGTGAAAAGACTTCTCAACAGGCAAATATGCCAATATCGCACTTGCCTTTTCTGGACTGATTTCGGGGAAACCTAGGGTCTTCTTTCCCTTTTCTGTTATTGCATAATATCCTTTTTCGAGCGTTGCCACGCACCCCATTCTAGTAAGCCCGATTATATGCATCATGACAGATGGAAAGTTCACTCTCGTTTCTTTAGCTATTTCTGCAGCCTTGGCAGGCTTGTCAGTAATCCACATCGTCTCAAGTATTAGACGCTTAACGGGGGTTATGCTCATCTTGTTGCACTCCACACGTTCCTAGTATATTAGCATCCGAGGTTATTCAAACTTTCCTCTTTAGTTCAAACCAGAAGAGCCAAAGCCTTTAAAAACTTATGTTCCGGTTGTCCAATAGCCTGCAACTTAGGAGAGACTGAATGACAGAATGGAACAGGATCTTATGTGACGAAATTTACAGCCCAGAGGAACCTGGCGATCTGGTTATTCAATTTCTTCAAGAGTTGCAGAAAAGGGAAAAACCCGGGATTCCTGATTTGGGCTGTGGCAGAGGAAGACATGTGTCACTTATCGCGCAAGAAGGACTGGAAGCTCATGGTGCAGATGCGTCAGACACGGGCCTTGAGCTAACAAAGCAGAAACTTTCCCGTAGCCTTGATGCGCACGTTGTGAAATGTGACATGAAACGACTGCCCTACGTGAGCTCATGCTTTGACGCCGTCGTATCACTACGTACTATCTATCATCAGGATCTTAGAGGAGTTCAAGAGACAATCTCTGAAATCAATAGAGTCTTGAGCAAGAGCGGTGCTATTCTAGTAGACTTCCTATCTAAGAGAACGTACAGTTTTGCGAAAAGACTGAAGGTTGAAAAGGACACGTACATGGAGGAAAAAGGTCCAGAGCAAGGCGTTTTGCACCATTTCGCAGACAGAAAGGAACTGGAACAACTTTTCAGGAACTTCAAGTATGTCAGTATTGAGCTCAGGGAAAGGAAGGTTGAAGGAAAACTTCGCAGCCGCTGGATAGTTCGAGCCAAGACGTGAGTATTGGCAGTTAGGAACCTAAATAAGTAAGGCTTTGGTAAACAAGTAGGAATTTTGTAATAAGCGTACATGGTGAAAAGCTTGAAGATGGCTGTTCTTGTCTACGAGTATCCGCCGAAAATCGTAGGTGGATTGGGAACATATGCTGCCGAAATCACGCGAAAATATGTCTTGATGGATAACGATGTCACGGTTTTCACGATGAATGACGATGCGGGCAGTCTTCCTACCCGAGAAATCTGGCGAGGAATAGAGATTCACAGACCGCTACATATTGACATTTCGGATTCATTGCCAGACGTGGTTGCAGAGGACATCAAGAAGTGGGGCAGAGGTACTCACCTGTTCTCGAAGATTCTCGTTTACAATTATCTAAGCGCTTCGAAGCTTGTCAACGAGTTGATTCGAAAAGAGGACATCAAATACGACATCGTAGTCGCACATGATTGGCTTTCAGCCATAGGCGGCATGACCGTCAAAAGAGAGGCAGGATTGCCCTTTGCATTCCACGTTCATTCGACAGAAAGAGGGAGAACCCTCGGCAACGGCTCAGTGGTGGTAAGCAACATTGAACTGCACGCCGCAAACTCAGCAGACCTCATTGTGACAGTCTCATATGCAATGAAAGATGAACTCACACAGCTAGGCTTTCCAAAAGACAAGATACAAGTCTGCTACAACGGCGTGGATCCACAAAAATACAACCCTGAAACAATAGACGCCGAACAAATCCGCAAGGTCAGAGCGTTTTACGACGTCAAAGATGATGAGCTTATGATCCTCTTTATCGGTCGGTTAGTCGGCGTGAAGGGCGTTGACAGGCTTATTATGGCGATGCCTCACATTTTGCAGAAGCAGCCAAAGGTGAAACTCGTCATTCTGGGTTTGGGTGATCTGCAAGAGTATTTGTCCAACTTGGTTAAAACCATGAGGTTGGATGGCTCCGTGAAGCTTCGCTTTGAATTTGTTCCAGAGGAAGAACGTATTCTTCACTATGCTGCTTGCGATGTTGCAGTTTTTCCAAGCCTTTACGAACCCTTTGGAATAGTCGTTCTTGAAGCCATGAGCATGGAGCGCCCAGTTGTTGTTGGCGGTGCTGGTATCAGCGGCATGCGGGAGATTGTTATTCCTTACGGCGAGGAACAATGCGGTTATCATGTTGATCCGAGCAATCCAAGTGACATAGCGTGGGGCATACTCAGCTCCATGGAGAGTCCTGAGAAGAGAAAATGGCTAGGCAAGAATGGTAGGCGCCGGGTTCTGAACGAGTTCACTTGGGACAAAGTGGCTGAAAGAACGATTGAAGTATACGAACAGATAATCAAAGCGCGAGCGCTACACTAGGCTCATCGCAGATGAGTTTTGCCGATGACTGTTCGAATACTCTTGCCGAGGCTTAAATATAGCATTTTCCAAGAATAAGTTGGGCAAGCAATGCGCGCGAAGGTGCATACTTGGAGTTCGACAAAGAGAGGCTCAAAAGAATGTTCCCAAGCCTGGCTAGGGAACTAGGTTCTGACGAAAACAAAGTCACAGTGAACTCTGTGCGGACCGACAATCAAGCAGCGGAAAAGTCAGCTTATGAAAGATTCGACCATTACATGCCCGACGTAATAGATTTTATTCGCCGATGCGATACGGGGCAACAGGCAGAAGAGATCGTCGCCTACCTTGAGAAAAAAGGCGAATTGGACAAGCAACACGCTGAGAGGCTTAGAAGGCAACTCAAAGAGAAAGGCGTACGAAGTTTCGGATCGAAAAAAAAAAGATGGCTACTACCTCAAGCATGGTGGGCTAAAGTAGCACCAGTCCACGTCTGTTCTCGCGGCATTTTTCCAGGGGTAAGTATATACGTAAGCTACGTTGAGTAATTCTAAAAGTAAATAAATGGGCTAATCAATAGATAGGAAGCCTAAAAATCGGGAGTCGAAGCGGAGGAAGCTGTAAGTGAAGAAGACGGTCCTTGCAATTGCGTTGACAGCATTTGCCATGGTTATACTCTTTTCATATAACATCAACGCCGCCAAGGCCCAATCGGATTACACCGTGGAACAAGTGAACCATAACGTAGAAGTCATGTACAACGGCTACATCTTCATAAATGACACCATAAAACTTAACATAACAGGCCAAGCGCCCAACGATTTTCTGCTAGGATTTCCATACAAGTACGGCTCATACGTCCTCGAATGCACGGCATCTAGTGCATCTGGCGCCATACAAGTGAGCCTTGACGAATCTCTGGAAAATCATGTTGGTTTTTACGCGGTGAAACTAAGCTTCCCACAGGGAGCTCCACAGGAGTTTACCGTTGTTTTTGTCCTTTCGAGCTCTCTGTTCCGACAGGATGAATACGATGCAAGTCTGTTCATCTTGGACTTCCCGGCATATCCAGGGCTGACAGAACCAGCTACTATCTGCAAAGCATCGTTTATCCTGCCCTCAGAAGTTACGTACTCCAGCGGAACAGTTGCAGGTCCTACATACGAGACAGAAAACCTACAGTCTTTCACCTATTCACCTGCAACCGCAACGTTCTCCGTGAGCGACAACAAATTACAGCTTGTTAATGTTGATCAACTTAGGAGAGAAATAACAGTGAACGAGTTCGGCGAGATTGGAGGCTCAGACGCCTACGTAATAACTAACTTGGGCCGAACGAATGCTACGGTCTTTGATTTCATTTTGCCTCCCAATGCCACAAAGCCGAACGCCAAGGACCAGCTAGGCAGAACAATGGAGACGCCAAAACAGACAGACGCGAGCCTCAACCGCTACAGGGTTAATCTCACTCTTCAGGTGGGTCCAAGAAGCTCAACTAGATTTACCGTGGAATACGCTTTGCCAAGCAGTCTCTTGGTGCAGAGCGCTGGAAACAATTTCGCCCTGGCTTTTCCGTTTTTCCAAAACGTTAACTACTACGTTGGGCAGGCATCCGTTACATTTGCCTCGCCTGAGGGCGCAAGAATTCTCAATGCGCCGAGCGGTTTGACCAGCGGCGTCTATGGTGTATCAAGAAGTGTTTTTCAGGAAACCGCGACTATAAGCATGCAAGGTGTGACTCGTCTAGACGATGTCAACGCCCAAGTTGAATACTGGTACAATCCTTTATGGTTGTCCTTCCGTCCGACGATATGGATTTGGACTTTGGCGATAATAGGATGCGTGGTTGTGCTTGTCTGGAGAAGACCTAAGGGCGCAGCAACCGTTGTTGTTCCTTCTGCTACCTCGAGGCTTCGTCCTGAAGTGATAAGATCTTTTGTGGGCTCTTATGAAGAGAAAATGAAAATAGGCTTGGAAATGGAGACGCTCGAAACCAGTGTGCAGAAAGGTCGAATCCCGAGAAGTAGGTACAAAGTGCGGAGAAAGATGCTTGAAACTCGCCTGAACACATTATCTAGGACTTTGGAAGAACTCAGAGGAAAGATACGAGCTTCCGGGGGCCACTATGTGGGTCTTATGTTGCAGCTTGAAGTTGCCGAAGCTGAAATCGGCGAAGCTGCAACGAGCCTCAAGAACTCTGAGGCTTCTCACAATCGCGGCGAGCTTTCGCTAGAGGCATATCGTAAACGTGTGGCTGAGTTTGATCGCAGGAAGGTAAATGCTGAAACGACGATTAACGGAATCCTCATACGACTACGTGAAGAAATCCGTTAGATGAACCTAAAACCTTTTATTCTACACCCAGGATTTTCATCAAATTCCAGTTGGAATGGAGAAGGCAAAATGGTTAAGATCCAGGTTAATAGTGAAAAATGCACTGGCTGCGGCACTTGTGCAGATACTTGCCCAGTAGGTGTCTATGAGATCAAGGACAAGAAATCAGTTCCTGCAAAGCCTGACGAATGCCTTGTTTGCCGAGCATGCGAAGTCCAATGTTCAGAAGGCGCCATCCAAGTAATCGAGTAAGCGTTTAATCCGTAACTCGAAGCCGCTATTTAAGGTTCCAAAAACTTTTCTGCACTTTCTTAACTTCCTTTATTACTCTCTCGCCTTGCGCCTTGGCACTTTGCACTGACGCAGGAGATTTTTCCCCTGTTCTGGCATGTTGTCCACTCATTTCTGATATGGCCGTGGTAGCCATTTTGCCAACCCACTTCGTGCTGTATCCACCCTCCAGAACTGCAACAAGCTTCTTTCCACACGTTTCTGATGCCAGACCAACAATCCTGCTGAAAATCTCATGGTAGCATGATGATGACAGCGAAAGATTTCCCACGGGATCGGTGTAATGCCCGTCGAACCCAGCAGACACCAACATAAACTGCGGTTTGTAGCAGCGGACTACTGGATCCACAATTTCCTCAAATGCTTTTAGGTATATTTCGTCGCCCGTGCTAAAGGGGAAAGGAACATTGACTTTGTAGCCTAGGCCCTCGCCTTCGCCGATTTCGTCTATAAACCCTGTGCCCGGAAAGCTGGAAGGGTCTTCATGCAAGCTTACATACAGAACTTTGTCAGTATCGTAAAACGTCTCCTGTGTGCCATTTCCATGATGAGCATCGATGTCCAGTATGAGAATTCTCCTCAGTTTGTATTTCTCCTGTAAGTATCCAGCGGCTATCGAGACATTATTGAAAAGACAAAAACCGCATGCTCGGAATTTCGAAGCATGATGCCCAGGTGGGCGCACCAAGGCGAAGGCGTTCTCGAACTCTTTTTCCATGACCATGTTGACTGCCTTGAGCGTTCCGCCGACAGCATAAAGGGCAACATCAAAGCTTTCTGGGGAAACCACGGTGTCTTCCAGATCCAGAAGACCTCCGCCAGCTCTGCAGACAGCTTCGACGAGTCTAATATATTCAATAGCGTGGACGAGTTCGACGTCTTCTATATGTGCCTTTTCAGGAGCGATGAACTGCCAATTTTCGTTTCTGGAAAAAGCGCTACGTTTCAGTTCATCTATGATTGCCTGCAGGCGCCGCTGTGATTCCGGGTGGCCTTTTCCTGAATTGTGCTTGTAATAGACTGGGGAAAAGATGACTGCCGTTTTTTTCATGTCGCCTCATCCTTTCTGGCAGTCCTAAAAATCTTGTCTAGATATCCATTCACAGTCAGTCCGTTTCTCTTTGCTAATTTCTTGAGCACCCTGCTTACGCCAGTCGTGTATTGTATCGCTTTCTTGGGCCTTTCAGCTATGAACTCCGCCAATCCAAGATCCTTGGCCAGTTGTCTCAGTACAAGCTTTCTTGAAGTGCTGGCTGATCTTTCCATCTTCAATTCTACAGGCAAATCTATGGCAAACCTAGCTATCTCATATGACGCAAAAGGCAGACGCAAATCCACCCCGTGGTAGTTGCAGATCTTCAAATCTCTCTCACAGTTGGCTCGGGACATTTTAGCTATGTCTTGGAAGATTACTCTGTGCGCTCTTATGGTTCCGTATTTCAGGTAAGCATCCAAGTGTCTTTTGTAACCTCCAAACAACTCGTCTGCACCCTGCCCTGCCAGCATAACCTTGAAATTCAATTCCGCAGCTTTTTCCGCCGTCCAATACATCGGGATTCCTATGCTTGCCTTGACTGGATCGGATTCCTCAATCAACCAAAGGACTTTCGGCAAGATCTCTTCTAAGCCCTTTTCACTGTGCAGCTGTGTGTGGATCGGCAGTTTCAGCTCATTCGCTACCTTTATAGCATGTTCTGTCTCAGGCTGGTTTGCCAAGCTCACATGAATCAAGTGCACTTTTGCTCCCGCATCCTTTGCCAGATTGGCCACTACGCTGCTGTCCAATCCACCTGAGAAGGCTAGTGCAACTTCCTTCAGCCCTGAAACTCTTTCCAAGATCGAACGCCGCAACAGAACGTGAAGTTTTCTGACCGAGCTTCGCATTGTCGCAGGCTTTGGTTCTGAATATGCGAGTGTTTTGATAGGTTTGAACGTGAAACCCGACTTGGTGATGGTTGATACTTGACCTGGCGGAAATGAGAAGGCATCTTGAATCCCGATGCTAAACAATGCTCTTCGTACTGAAGACATTGCCGCCCAATCGGTGTTTTCGCCATAATAGATTGGGCAGACTCCTAGGGGGTCTCTACCTGCAATGAGTCTTTCAGCTTCTGCCACTACAAATGCGAAGTCGCCTTCAACTCTTCTGATAAAATTCTCGATTGATGCGTCGCGGTCTTGCTGGGTTTTCCGGGCAAAGATTTCTGCGTCGGAATCCTCTGTTGATTCTTTGTAGATTCCGCCCTCAAAAACCACTGTGGCATCTTTCAACTTCAATGGTTGAGGTCTGTCTGCAGTGCGGATTCTTGAGAAAGCATTTCCGATTACTATTGGCGATTCCAGATTTGGATTTCTAAGCGACTCAACCGTTCTGTTTATTCTTACTACTCTCGGGGAAGCTATTCCGAAGGCCTCAGTTTTCTTGAATCCTAGCGTTTCGAGCATTGTGATTGCCAGTTGTGTAGCATCTTCGCCTTTCTTACTGAGGATCGCGACTAGAGCACCCATGTGCTGTAACCTTTCTTGAGCTGCTATCTGTTGTTGGTTAGATAAAACTGATGGTGTTTGCCGGAAGGTGAGTCGACTAAGGTTAATAGTAGCCTTCTGTAAGGATTTGAGTGGCTGTATGGAGGCTCTATATGTTTGAATTTGGAGACTTGCGATTCAGGCCTATGGAAAGAGAGGATCTTAAGCTACTGCACGAATGGGAAAACGATTCCGAGACTATGATGTATTCGAGGAGCAGACCTTTGAATTTCGCGAGCATGGCTCAGCTGGAAAAGCAATATGAGGAATGGGTGAAAGATGAGAAGCAGCAGCGCTTCATAATCGAGCTTGCGGATTCGAGGGAAGCTATAGGAATCGCCCGGCTTGAGCAGGAACATTGGGGATACGTGAAGACCACGGATCTTGGAACGTATATTGGCAATAAGTCTCTTTGGAACAAAGGTCTGGGCAGGCAAATCACCATAGCTCTGCTGGAGATGGCGTTCTACCAGCTGAACGCTGAACGATGCGACGCTTGGAGCGTGGAATACAACCGCCGCGCCCATGTGGTTCTTGAAGCGTGCGGCTTCAGGAAGAGCGGCATGGCTAGGCAATCGCATTTTGTGAATGGGAGAAAGTGGGATGATTTTCACTTTGATATTCTGAGAGAGGAATATCTTGAGAAAAGGATGGAACTGCTGAAGCAGACTTTGGGAGATCGATTGGACGAATATTCTAGAAGAAACCGCGCAATTGAAGAGGACTTGAGAAAGTAGTTGTTAGGCATATCAGCATAGACTCGCGGCACATTTAAGGGAAAACGTTTTTGGTTTTCTTACTTGGCTGTCTGACACATGGCAATTGGAGGAGTAGCCGAATTCGGGAGAAAAGCAATGTCTCGTTCTCGACGTAACGTGAATATTAGCCGCCAGTATTCCGTTTCTAGGGTTTCGGATCGTAGAGTTTCAACAGTGGAAGCATCAAGCTTGCAATAATCATGTAAGGAACAACCAAAAGTATGCTGTGTGCTGTTCCGACTACCGGGGCGAACAGGGAAATAGTCAAGGAGCCTAGGATCGCCATTCCAGCGTTTCCTATTGAAGTGTAGACTGCAAACATCGTTCCTCCAACTCTTGATGGAGAAAGC
>Ga0315296_10002827_pt1 | contig 14675 bp, 11 predicted proteins | sample YL17G14_18_MG_FD_203921 | JGI IMG/M metagenome (GOLD analysis project Ga0315296, IMG submission 203921) | Sediment microbial communities from Yellowstone Lake, YNP, Wyoming, USA - YL17G14_18 | ecosystem: Environmental > Aquatic > Freshwater > Lake > Sediment | place: USA: Wyoming | collected... | reverse complement strand
GGGATCACATTGCTTATAAAATCTTTATGTCCCGGCACATCAACAATGCCTATCCTCTCCCCAGAGGAGAGCGAAAACCAGGCGAAACCTAAGTCGATAGTCATTCCTCGCTTCTTTTCCTCAGGCAGGCGATCTGGGTCTATGCCGGTCAACGCTAGAACAAGGGCGGACTTCCCATGGTCGATATGGCCCGCTGTACCAATAACAAACATAACTCTAACCCTGCTTAAATCAGCGTGTTTTGAATTATTTTAATGACCGTTCCATCCAAAGATGGCATGATAGTGCGTGGGTCGATAACAAAACGGTTATCTTCAATCCTCCCGAGAAGGGGTGGTGATGAGAGGCGTAGCCTCTTAGCAAAATCCTCTACAGCATATGGCGGTTGAATCGCTATCAATTTAGTCGGTAAAGTCTGATCCGGTAACGAACCCCCGCCTACAGTGCTAAAGCCATCATAAGTTGATGAAACCACACCTAAGTCAGTTAATCTTTTTGATATCTCTTTTGCTCTAGATGCTATCTCGTGAATTGGATAGTTGATCATCTGCCAAACCGGGACTTTCTCAATCGCTTCTTTCCTCAAATAGTGTAGCAAAGTGACCTGTAGGGCGATGGTAGTCATTTTGTCAATTCGCAGAACTCGCAGCAGAGGATGCCTACGAATTTTGTCTAGGTACTGCCGTTTCCCTAAGATGATTCCCCCCTGTGCCCCACCCAAGAGCTTATCCCCACTGAAGCAAACTACATCAATACCCTCCGCTATTGCCTCCTGAACCATCGGCTCGTGCTCCAGTCCAAACTGTTCTGTAGGTAGAAGGGTTCCGCTACCCAGATCCTCGACCACAGGTAAATTATATCTTTTACCCAAACCCTTGAGTTCTGAAATGCTGGCAAAGTGAGTAAACCCACTCATCCTAAAGTTACTTTGATGAACCTTAAGTAATAAGCCGGTATTCTCATTGATAGCTGCTTCATAATCCTCAAGGTAAGTTCGGTTAGTAGTTCCTACCTCTCGGAGGTAGGCTCCACTTTGCTCTAGAATTTCCGGGATGCGAAAACCGCCACCAATTTGGACCAATTCCCCTCGCGAAATAATAACTTCCCTCCCTTTAGCCAAGGCAGTTATTATAAGAAAGACAGCTCCCGCATTATTATTAACTACCAAGGCGGACTCGGCTCCAGTAAGGATGTAGAGCAATTTCTCGACACCTTGAGCCCTTATTCCTCGCTCACCTAGGGAAAGGTCATACTCTAAGTTGCAATAATTTTGGCTACAGCTTACGACAGCGGCTAGAGCTTCCTGAGATAAGAGGGCTCTACCGAGATTGGTATGTAAGATTACCCCAGTGCCGTTGACTACAGGTTGTAAAAGGACTAACCATTGATGAGCTAGGTACTGCTTAATTTTCTCCACTATCTCGTCTGCAGATGGACAAGCATCACCCTGCAAAAGCTGCTCACGAATTGCCATAATCACTTCTTGTGCTGCCTGGGTGACTAAGACTCGTGAAAACTTGTCCGTCTCAGATTGGAGCTCACTTCTTTCCAACACCCTCTCTACGGACGGAAGCTTGCGCAATTCTTTGTTCATAAATTCCCTTTTGTCCCTGTCCTTCATAACTGTACTCATAATAATACAATCTTACCCTTTGGTTCATTCGCTACCGCTCCGACGATGGCTGTTTCTTTATAACCTGCTTTTTGGAGCTCAGTTAGCAATGTATCTGCTACTTGTGGGGACACAGAGATTAATAAGCCTCCGGAGGTTTGGGGATCAAAGAGAATATCTAGCATCCAGTCATCTATTTTGCCAGCAAACTCAATCATACTAGAGCGGAATTCCTTAATGGAATACATACCTTCAGGATTAAGCCCCATCTTGGCGAAATCAGCCGCCTCACTAAAAAAGGGAACCGTATTGGAACGAAGCTCAATAGCCACCTCGCTATTCAGAGCCATCTCGCAAGCATGACCCAAAAGGCCAAAACCAGTGATATCAGAGCAGGCATGAGCACCCACAGATACCATCAGTTCTGATGCCTTTTTATTTAGGGTAGCCAGGAGTGAAGTAAGTTTGGCTATTGTTTTACTATCAGCTAGTCCGGCCTTTAGAGCAGTGCTTATAATCCCTGTGCCTAATGGCTTGGTAAGTATTAGTTTGTCTCCAATTCTAGCCCCACTTTTAGTCACAACCCTCTGTGGATGAATTATGCCAGTGACAGACAGACCATACTTTAACTCATCATCTTGCACGCTATGCCCACCCACTAGGGTTACCTCTGCTTCACGCATCTTAGCCAATGCACCACTGAGAATCTGTTTTAAAATTGATATATCCATAGTCTTGATGGGGAAGCAAACGACATTCATTGCTGTAATAGGTTTACCACCCATAGCATACACATCGCTTAAGGCGTTAGCCGCAGCAATCATACCAAAGTCATAAGGGTCGTCGACTATAGGAGTGATGAAGTCAACCGTTTGAATAATAGCTAGCTCATCTGTCAATCTATATACACCAGCATCGTCAGCTCTCTCCAAGCCCACAATCAAATTTGGATCGGGGATAAAAGGTAGACCACAAAGTGCTTTGTCTAAGTCACCAGCACTTAACTTAGCAGCACAGCCTGAATAACGAGTCGACTTAGTAAGATGATACATTTATCTATCCTCATTTAACTGTGGAGTGGTTGAATGGCGGAGGGGGAGGGAATCGAACCCCCCGCGGCAACTAATTGCCGCCAACGGATTTGAAGTCCGAGAAGCCCACCAGAGCCTATCCGCCTCCGGTTTAAAAAGTTGGTTATTTTTGAGCCAGCTTGAAAATATTACTGCATCGCGCCAGCCGTGTCAACTGCCATACGTTTTTTAGCAAAAGGGGGGGGTGAGGTATTGACAGGGATGGCAAGATATGCTAATATCGCTCACAGCGGTAGGAGATGCCCCATATGGGGAGCCGAAGGGGCAAGAGGCGGGCTTTTAGTGCTCAGTCTTGAAACTCTCAGGCAAAAGGACTACCGTGAAATGAACCCTTGGAGAGACCTCTGCATGAGGTCACCGAAGGGGTAAGTCTGCTAAAATGTAGCGGACAATCTCTCAGGTAAAAGGACAAGGGCAATGTGAGTGATGGAGATTGCCCTTTTTTATTTGGGCAAGAAGGTAAAGTTGTTTAAGAGACTTTGGTAGTGGTAGGAGATGCCCTTGATTGGGAGCCGAAGGGGAAAAGATTGAGAGCGAGAAGAAGCAAAAAAATTAAATAGAAAAGACCTGGGCAACAAGTCTTTCTAGGGATAAGGACAAGGAATGTGTGACTGTTCTCAGTGTAAAATAACCCTGAAGAAAAGTCAAGCGAAGGGCTCAAGGACCAATGGTATGGGTGTACTTCTGAGCCCTTCTTCATTTTTCCCTCCTTTCTTTAAGAGCCCTAGTGCTGGTAAGCACCAGCACCGGGAAATTGGCAATTAGAAGTCATGTGGAATGATAAGTTTGGATGGGGCAAGAAATCTTGTGGATAGGAGGTGATGCCTATGAGGGAAGGTATTTAAGGACTTTTGGGTAGAAAAAATTATCGAGAAGGAAAAAATGAAAAGATTTATTGTACCTTTATTAGCAGCGGTGATGGTGGTTAGTATAATCTTTGCCGGATGTATGCCGACAGCGGCACCATCACCAGTCACACCACCAGAAGAAGCGGGAGAGGTAAACATCGGTTTTCTTTGTGCGTTGACGGGGGCTGACGCTGGGTGGGGACTACCGGGCGTTACTGGAAACCAACTGTTTATTGATAAGGTCAACGCCGAGGGGGGTCTCCTGGTCGGCGGGAAGAGATACAAAATAAACATGATTTTGTATGACGATGAGGCTTCCGGCAGCAAGGCGCTGACAGGTGCCAGGTACTTAGTCATGGAAAAGGATGTGAAGTTCATAAACTCCATTGGTGGACAGTGCGCGGACTCCACACACCCCTTCCTTACCGAGCACAAGGTCTTCTATGCTCCTCTGATATCAGGGGACATTAGGCCTGACAGACCCTACCTCATAGGTGGAGGGGATGCTAACCCCAGAGGTGATATGGCGAGGACGAGGTATATCAGAGAGCATTTCCCCAACGCTAAGAGGTGGGCAGAGACTTCTCAGGATGACATAGGCGGTTATGTAACATCGATGTACGAGGTGGGAGGCGCGGTAGCAAATGGTTTCGATATTGTGTACAACAAGTATTTTGATCTAGCGACCACCGATTTCGCTCCCATAGTCAGCGCCATACTGGCAACAAAGCCCGACGTCATTAGCTGGGGTAATACCTATCCCACATATGTTACAATGCTCTACGAACAGTGTTACCTCCAGGGCTACGAAGGCGTAATCACGTGTAACTACATTGACTACGAAGCTACCCTCGCCAGGGTGCCTAAGGAATACCTTCATGCTACATACGGCATAGATGGTTATCCTGAGTTTGACGACCCGTGGTGGGACAACCCCAAATTATGGGAACCTGATGGACGCCAGCACCAGTTCTATGAGGACTGGATGGCCAGATTTGGGCCAGGAGCTCCTGATGACGTTGGACGTAGGATATGTCCGATCGACTGGGATCACGTTGTAATGACCGAGGTCTGGGCCCATGGAGCACAGATTGCCGGCACCTTTGACCCAGATGCGATACTGGCAGCGCTTAAGGCTGAGCCATATACTCCTACCATCTTGGGACCGGGGATCTGGTGGGGGACGAAGTGCTTTGGGAATGATAACATCATACAGCCCCCCACCTATATCTGTGAGGCAAACGCGGACGGGGTTCGCCGCATTGTGGACGAGATTGATTTCCCACCCTATTACGAGACCATACACTCGACAGTACGAGCTTGGATGGAAGAATATGAGATAGCCTGGTGGCAGAAAATGGGATTGCCGGAGTGCCCTGAGTATGCCAGATAACATCGCATTGCCCCTCCTCATTTACATCTGTGCGGTAAATGAGGAGGGGTTCGCCGTATTATGGACGAAAATTGACTGCGCACGCTATTACAACAGCATACGCGAGTCAGTACAGGCTTGAATGGAACAGCACGAGATGACCTGGCGGCAGAAAATGGGGTGAGGCAGTCTGCGGTGGTAAACCGGCCCGGCGCCGCCTCACAACAAGCCAGCACCGTACATAACAAACTGGCAGAATCTGTCACAGGTTGAATTGGAGGTAAAAGTATGGATCTGTTCTTACAGACCATGGCGAATTCAGTAGTGGCAAGTGCGATGTATGCCGTGATAGCCGTGGGGCTAGTGCTGATGTTTGGTGTTATGCGTATGGCAAATTTTGCCCACGGCGAGTTCTTCATGGTGGGTGGCTATGCAGTGTGGCTACTCTACGTTAGAATGCATTGGCCCTACTGGGTGGCACTGGTGATGGCCATGGTGGTGGTTACTGTTATAGGTCTGGCGGTGGAGCGAGGTATTTTCAGGCCTCTACGAGGACAGGTTGTAAGCGGTTACATCGCAACAGCAGGGTTAATGTTTATTCTACAGGTTGCTACAGGACGGATCTGGGGGGTAGGCTTGAGCAAGCCTGTCCCTCCATTCTTTGAAGGGTCACTAGTGATTGGCAATGTGGCCGTAGGCTGGCAAAGAATCATGATAATACCGGCTGTCTTTGGCGCAATAGCAGCTCTCTGGTTGTTCCTGCATCGGGCCAAGCTAGGCCGGGCACTGCGTGCCTGTGCTCAGAACCCCGACGCCGCCGCCCTGCAGGGAATAAGCACTGATAAGATGTCTGCTCTGGCTATGGGTATCGGTTCTGCTTTTGCCGGGCTGGCAGGAGGGTTGTTCGCCCCCGTACATGTAGTCGACCCCTACATGGGGCACGGAGTTATTTTGATGGCTTTCATAGTAGTAATTGTGGGGGGGATGGGAAGCGTTGAGGGTGCTGTTTTAGCATCCATTTTATTCGGCTTTATATACACTATCACGACTACTTTAATCGGTGGAGTTGCCGCCATGATTGTCTGCGTCGTATCCATGCTCATCGTCTTGGCAGTTAGACCACAGGGGTTATTGGGCCGTGAAAAAATATAAATTTTTAAGAAGGCTAGCCGCCCCGGGAGCCGTGGTGATTGCTCTGTGTATCGTGCCATTTTTCCTCAGAGCATACCCTATTGAACTCCTCATTATGTTCTTTATCAACGCCATCACTGTGGTAAGCTTCCGCCTCATAATTACCACGGGAGGCTATAACCTTGGCCATTGGGTTTTAGTTGGTTGTGGCGCCTACGCCTCTGCCATACTGGGAAAGTCATTCGGTTTGCCTTTTGCGGTGGCCCTGCCGTTGGGAGGCGTAATAGCGGCACTGGTTGGCCTGCTATTAAGTTATCCCTTGGTTCGAATGAAAGGGTTCGGTTTTTTCATAGGTTCCTATGCTGCCGGGGAAGCCGTAAGGCTATGCTGGATCCAGTTTCACAATCCTTTCGGAGGCATCAACGGTGTGTCAATGATCCCTTCTCCTGGCATCATTTCACTCCTCGGTCTGCCCACAATAGATTTTCATAATGATATTCCTTACTACTTTTTATCGCTGGCGGTAATGTTGGTATGCGTGTTCCTTATGTACCAGATAGACAGGTCTCACTTAGGGTATACCTTTAAGGCTATCCATACCGATGACCTTTTGGCACAGTGCGTGGGCATAAACATTAACAGATACAGGATGCTAAACTTTGTAATAGCCGCCTTTTTTGCTGGCATCGCCGGTGCTCTTCTAGCTTACCGCGTCGGGGCTATAGAGCCGAGGAACTTCGAAATAATGGGTCTGGTATACATTCTCATCTGGGCAGTCTTCGGGGGCACAGATACCTTTGCCGGCCCCCTAATTGGGCTCACTATCTTCACGGTGATTTTCGAAGCAACACGTCCCCTCGCGGCATGGAGACCCATGCTCTTTGGTGCCATCATGATAGTTATCCTCATCTACCTTCCCGGTGGGATCGGGGATGCGGTCACGAAGCTTCCATCATTCTTCAAAAGGCTATATAGCAAGTTAAGGAGGGAATGAAAAGGAGAAGAAGGCTTATGGCGCTACTTGAAGTAAAAGGACTAAGTAAGTATTTCGGTGGCTTAGCTGCTATAAGCGACCTAGACCTTACTATAAATGAAGGAGAAATAAGGGGAATCATCGGTCCCAATGGTGCTGGCAAGACAACCCTGTTTAACGTTATAAGCGGGGTTTATCAGCCAACGGAGGGAAGTGTGATATTTCAGGGGAGTGATATATCTGGTCTCCCACCAGATAAAATAGCGGAAAGGGGGATCGTCCGAACCTTTCAGCGAGCCGCCCTTTTCCAGGACCTTACCGTTCTTAAAAATGTAACGGTGGCGCGTCACTTGCACGGTAGGGAAGGGGTTTTCGGAGCAATGTTCGGTACCGCTCGGCAGATAGAGAAGGAGAACGAGGAAAAGGCTCTGGAAATAGTTGAGTTTATGGGGCTAGGAGACCTCAAGGACGAATTGGCTATGAACCTCCCTCATGGTCATCAGAGGGCATTAGGGGTCGCCATTGCTCTGGCCGCTGAACCAAAAGTATTGATGCTAGACGAACCGGTTACCGGTATGAACCCGACAGAAAAGCAGCACATGCTACAGCTGATTAAAAAGGTACGTGACCAAGGGATAACCGTTTTACTGGTAGAGCACGATATGAGGACAGTTATGGGACTCTGCACCTACATAAGCGTACTGGATTTCGGGAAGAAGCTTGCTGAAGGCTTACCTGAAGAGATACAAGCGAATAAAGCTGTCATCGAAGCCTACCTGGGAGGTGAAGAAATTGCTGCTTGATGTAAAGGACATTACCGTTCATTATCACAAGGTGGCTGCTGTTAGAAACATCTCCATCGAGGTGGAAGAGGGTGGTATTGTTACCCTTATTGGTGCCAATGGGGCAGGCAAAAGCACTACCTTGAGGGCTATTTCCGGCTTAAAGCACCCTACCACAGGAGCAATCTGGTTTGAGGGCCAAAGAATAGATAGGTTACCCCCGGAAAAGATTAATAAGATGGGGATTGCTCAGGTTCCTGAAGGGAGACAGATTTTCCCCCACATGACGGTGCTGGAGAACCTCTTAATGGGTGCCTTTCTGCGAGGAGATGTAGACGGGATAAATAGAGACCTAGAAGGGGTTTTTGGGCATTTCCCCATTCTAAAGGAAAGACAGAAGCAGGCTGGTGGTACCTTAAGCGGCGGCGAGCAACAGATGCTGGCCATGGGACGTGCCCTGATGTCCAATCCCAAGTTGCTCCTTATGGATGAACCCTCACTGGGCTTGTCGCCTATCATGTGTGCAGAGATCGCCAAAATCATAAAGGATATTCACGCCGAGGGCAGAACTATCATTTTAGTGGAACAGAACGCCCGTCTTGCTCTGGCCTTGGCCCAGAAGGGCTATGTCTTAGAGACAGGTAACATTGTCCTACATGGCAATGCCAAAGAGTTGCGTGAAAACGAACAGGTGAAGAAAGCCTACTTAGGTGGCTAATGTCCTTTGCTGGATAACTTCAGGTTAGTATCGGGATTGGTAGCCAAGGATAAAATAACACGATATGCCCGAGGAAGAAAGAATATTCAGCACATCGAGTAATAAAATAAGGGTTTGCCGAAGTGTTGAAGATAGGGTTGTCTCCTGCTGAAAACAAAACTTATATGTGATAACTAATCTCAAGCCGGTGAAGGCTGATAATAAGAACGTGGAAGATTTTTTGAAAAGGTATAGGGAGGAAGAAAAGCTACAGGGGGTTTAGTTACACCCACTGATATTCATCCAAAAGGAGGTAAAGGCAATTGGTTTCATATGGTGCTTTAGCTGAAGGTGTTATGGCAGGGGATGCGAGTGTAGTAGAATCTGAGGTCAATAAGGCACTAAATGAAGGAGCTGAAGCACGAGACATCCTGGTACAAGGTCTCATTGGCAGTATGAGCATTGTCGGCGAGCGTTTTCGGGATGGAGACATGTTCCTCCCTGAGGTTTTGATGTTGGCTAGTGCCATGAATAAAGGACTTGACATTATCAGACCACTATTAGCCAAATCAGGCCAGAGCTCACTGGCGAAAGTTATTATGGGGACAGTGGAAGGAGATATCCATGACATAGGAAAGAGAATAGTCAGCCTTCTCCTTCAAGGGAATGGATTTGAGGTTATCGACCTCGGTGTTGACATTAAGGGTGAAGCATTTATCCAAGCCGTAGAAGAACACAAACCTGATATTCTTGGCATGTCCGCTTTGCTAACCACAACAATGCCAAACATGGGGAAAGTTATTGACTTGCTGAAGGAGAAGGGGTTACGTGAAAAGATAAAGGTCATGGTTGGTGGTGCACCAGTTAATGAGGAATTTGCCAAGTCAATAGGTGCCGATGGCTATGCCCCAGAGGCAGGCTCTGCTGCTGAATTGGTTAAGAAATTAGTCGCAAGTTAACAAGCAAACTCTAAAAATACTAATTATGTTTTGGGGGTTGTTAGGAAAATGATAAAGCTCAATCACAAATATCGTAGGGCGCCCTACCTAGAGATTTTAACAGAAGAGCAAGTTTATTCTATCCATTCCGCTAGCCTGGAGATTTTAGAGAGGATAGGGGTCAAGTGCCACAATGAAAAGGCATTGAAACTCTTGAAGGAAGGCGGTGCCTATATTGATGGCGATAGAGTTAAGATTCCCCCAGTGATGGTAGAGCAAGCACTTAAGAGTGCTCCTTCTAGGATTCTTGTAACAGGAAGGAGTGGGAAAGGAAAGGTACTTCTAGAAAGGAATGTGGCTAATTACGGTTTAGGAACGGATGTACCCTATCACATTGATACCTATACTCATGAAATACGTCCCACAGTGCTTAAGGATATTGAGAATATGGGAAAGGTTGTTCAGAAGTGTGAAAACATCGATTTCACTTCTAATTCAGGCCTCGCTTCTGATGTGCAGCCAGAGCTGCAAGATTTATGTCACTATAAGGCGGCGAGTACTTATTGTGATAAGCCATACTTTACTACTGCTGCCAATGGCGAGAATATGAAAGTTTTGATTGATATGGCTACAGTTTTTGCCGGCAGTTATGAGAATCTTAGGAGAGCACCTTCGCTTATCGTGTATGGAGAGCCTGTTTCGCCTTTGATGTTTGACAAACATGCTACTGAAGTGCTCTTGGTTTGTGCCGAATATAAGATCCCCATTGTATTTCCACCTATGGTTCAATTGGGGGCTACTGGTCCGATGACTTTGGCTGGTGGTATTGCTCAAGGCAACGCTGAGACTCTGGCTAGTCTAGTGGTGCACCAGCTTAAGAATCCTGGGGCTCCGTTCATTTGGGGGCCCTTCGTCAGCATGATGGATATGCGCACGACGCTTTGTTGCTATGGCGGGCCGGTTCTCATGAAATCCCAGGTAGCCCTAGGCCAGATAACCAAGTTTTACAACCTGCCTACCTTCGGATTCGCCTGTGTTAGTGATTCAGTTACTATTGATGTCCAGTGTGGGATGGAGATGATGTGGTCAGTCCTCATAAATGCCTTGGCAGGGCTTAACCTCTGTCACGATGTAGGATATATGAATTCGGGACTAATCGTTAGCCTGGAGTCTTTGTTACTGGCTGACGATATTATTTCTGCGGTGAGTCACTTTGCAGATGGAATTCAGGTAGATGATGAGACACTGGCTTTAGACGTAATTGAGAAGGTTGGCCCTGAGGGCAACTTTCTATCTGAAGAGCATACTGTAAAGTTCTTGAAGCAGGAAGGTTGGTATTCCCCGCTGTTAAATAGGAAACAATTTCAGGCATGGAAAAAGGAGGGCAGTAAGACAGTAAACCAAAGGCTGGCAGAGAAAGCTCACAAGATAATTGAAGAGGATGTCCCTCCACTAATCTCAAATGATGCGATGAAGGAGTTGGATAAAATCATTGCTGAGCGAGAAAAGAAGTTAGCCTGAAGATAATGTCTTAATCTTCTAAAAAATATAAACAATGTAAAAGGAGGTTGGTTAAATGACAGGGCTTAATCAAGTATTTGAGAGCCATTGGTTGAGTAGAGTTGAGGAGTATAGCTTCCCCTCTAAGATATGTTTTGGTACTGGGGCAGCCAATAAAGTGGGTGAATTAGCCAAGGGTATTGCCAAAAACATGAATGCCGTAATAATAACGGACAAAGTACTAGTGAAGCTCGGCACAATTGACGCCCCAAAGAAATCCCTGGAAGAAGCAGGGTTTAAGGTTGATGTTTGCGATTCAGAGAGTGCAGAACCAGTAATAAAAGAGGCGAAGAGAATCATTAATATTGTGAGAGGGAAAGACTACGGGGTGGTGATCGGGATTGGCGGCGGGAGTGCTATGGATAGGTCCAAGTTAGCGGCTGTTATGGCGATAACGCCAGGTGATGTGGAGGAGTATCTCCTCCCCAGCGAAAAGCCCTTAAAAGGGGCGCTACCCAAGATTATGATTCCCACAACATCGGGGACTGGCAGCGAATGCTCCAACTTCGCCGTGGTGAGCACACCGCATAAAGAACAAGGGTCGGTGAAGAACTTTATCGGCGCAAACGAGGCCATGGCCGACGTGGCTATAGTTGACCCGAGTCTAGTAGCAGGGTTACCCCCCAGGCCAACTGCCTCCAGTGGCATGGATGCCTTGGCTCATAACGCCGAAGGCGTTATGTCCCTGAAGGCAAACCCCTTCACCGACAGTCTGGCCCTGGAGGCGATAGGGCTGGTGTCCCGGAATTTGAGAACGGCGGTTAAACAGGGGAAAAATATAGAGGCCAGAGGAAACATGGCCCTGGCAGCGTCCATGGGAGGGATGGTTATAACCGCTCCCGGAGTAGCTGGGCCGGCAACGCTGGGTCACGTAGCCTCCGAGAGCATGTCGTCAAGGTACGGCGCCCCACACGGCGAGGTCTGCGGCGTGCTGCTGCCTTTCGTATACTGGTTTAACCTGCTCAACGCCTACGGCAGAAAAAAGGCTGCCCGTATCGCTACGGCCATGGGAGAGGATATAGCTGGTTTGTCCGATGAGGCATCCGCCAAGAAGGCTATTACGGCCACCTTCAATCTGCTGGAGGACATAGGTTTACCTACAAGCTTAAAGGACTATAACATACCAAAGAGTGACATTCCCTCAATATCAGATTTCGTGTTAAGTCGAGCTGAAAGCTTATATCGGATGGCTGATTTTAACCCGGTGAAGGCTAATTTAGAGAACCTGACAGAGTTCTTTGAAAGGGCATTTGAAGGAAGAGAATCTATCGGGCTTTAGTAATTTCGCGGCTGGATAGGTTTTGACTATTAACGAAAGGGGTGTAAGATGAAATCAGCAGGACATACTCAAATATATGGATATGCTGGTAAATTACTGAGAGTAGACTTAAGTAGAGGAAAAGTTACTGTTGAAGAGGTGAAGCCTGAAATATTGAGGAAATTCCTCGGCGGGGTTGGATACGGGGTAAAATTATTATATGACGAACTCTCAGCAGGTATTGACCCTTTAAGCCCAGAGAATAAGCTGGTATTTACCACAGGCCCCTTGACTGGCACAAGGGCTCCAGGCTCAGGGTCTATTGATGTCTGTTTTAAGTCGCCGCTAACTGGTATTTGGGGCGAATCAAGGTGTGGAGGGGAGTGGGGTGGCGCTCTGAAGAAAGCAGGTTATGATTTCTTGGTTATAGAAGGCAAGGCTAAAGAGCCGAAATACATTGTAATTGACAATGGTAAAGTCGAGATAAAGCCTGCAGATAAGTTGAAAGGGAAAACGACGCCTCAGAAAGACAAGCTTATTAAAGAAGAGTTGAGGGACGAAAAGTTTGAAGCTGCAGTCATAGGCCCTGCCGGTGAAGAATTGGTGAGATTTGGCAACATCATGGTTGGAGTACGTGCCTTTGGGAGGTGTGGACCTGGTGCAGTGATGGGTTCAAAAAACCTACTCGCAATTGCAGTGAGAGGTAAAGGCCAGATTCCAGTTGCCAAGCCAGATAGGTTCCAAATAGCAGTTAAAGAAGGTAACAAAAAGGTCTTGGACAGAACTGATGGACTAGGTTGGGCTCCCCGTGGTACTACTGGGGACATACCCGCGAACGATTACCTTGGGGATATTCCGACAAAGAATTGGAAGGCTAACTCGTGGGGAAAAGGAGAAGGGCTTTATCATCACTTCGAAACTAAAAACCTGATAAGAGCCAATCCGTGCTACAAAGGGTGTGTCTTGCGGTGTGGCAGAATCGCTAAAGTAGAGACCGGGAAGTGGAGAACCCCTGAGCATGAAGGCTGCGAGTATGAAAGCATTTGTGCCTTTACATTCTTTGTGTTAAATGAGGATATGGACGCTGCAGTACATGCCACGTACCTATGTAACGAGTATGGCTTGGACACAATATCTACCGGTGCCGCTATTGCCTTTGCGATGGATTGCTATGAGAGTGGCATCATTAGTAAAGAAGAGACTGATGGTTTAGACCTTACCTGGGGAAACACGGAAACTATGGTTGAACTGGTGAGAAGAATAGCCAGTAGGAAAGGTATCGGGAGGATTCTAGGTGAGGGAGTTAGGCGTGCTGCTCAAGAAATTGGTAAAGGCTCGGAACTGCTGGCAATAGAGGTCAAGGGCCTTGAAGGACCTGCGCATGATGGAAGATCTGGAAAGGCTCTGGCAATAATGTATGGTACGAATAATAGGGGCATGTGCCATATTCATCCACTGGAAGGTATGGCCTATGACAGTGGTAAGAACGATTTCGGGCTAGTTCCTTACGGGGTCCCCGACCCTAATACTGTTGATCGTTTTGCGGAGGCAGGCAAAGGAAGGATAGCCACAAAGTTGCAGGATTTTGGCATATTGCCAGACATCCTAGGCATATGTAAGTTCTATGTATATAACAGCTTAGGGCCTACAGAACTAGCTGAGCTCACCTCCTCATTAACCGGCTGGGATATAGATGGAAAGGAACTTTTGAGCATAGGCGAACGCGTGTGGAATCTTCAAAGAATGTTTAATATCAGAGAAGGGATAAGGAGAATAGACGATATGCTCCCGGAGAGGTGTCTTAAACTCCCGGAATTTGGGGAGTATTCTTCGGTTGGGGGATGCGAGATTAAAGGCTACGAGCAAATGTTAGACGAATATTACAAAGCAAGAGGATGGAGTAGAGAGACAGGAATACCAATGAAAGAGAAACTTGAGCAATTGGGGCTTGGAGATTTGGCTGAATTGTGATGGCGCAGGTACATGGCAGAGAAAGCCACAATACAATTAGGTTGAATGAAACAGATCTTTAGATAGGCATCAATCTTAAAGGGACTATAAGATGAAGGTACTCATTGCTGACCCATTGGCTGAAGCAGGTGTCGAGATTCTTCGACAGCATGCTGGTGTTGATATTCTACTATCCCTAACTCCGGAAAAGCTGGAATCAATTATTGGGCATTACGAGGCCTTGATAGTGCGCAGTCAGACTAAAGTGACGGCTAGCATTATTGAGGCCGCCGACAAGTTGCGGGTCATAGGTCGGGCCGGGGTTGGAGTAGACAATATTGATGTGGACGCAGCTACTCGCCGCGGCATAATTGTGGTCAATTCTCCCGAGGGGAATATAGTCTCCACCGCCGAATATACTATATCCATGCTTCTAGCCCTAGCGCGCCAGATTCCCCAGGCA
>Ga0315296_10002826_pt1 | contig 14678 bp, 12 predicted proteins | sample YL17G14_18_MG_FD_203921 | JGI IMG/M metagenome (GOLD analysis project Ga0315296, IMG submission 203921) | Sediment microbial communities from Yellowstone Lake, YNP, Wyoming, USA - YL17G14_18 | ecosystem: Environmental > Aquatic > Freshwater > Lake > Sediment | place: USA: Wyoming | collected... | reverse complement strand
TCGTGATCTGGCTCACGACGTACGGAGCGCCGGCGGTAAAGGCCGCCTGAATCGCGTCCGCCATCGCCAGCCAGTTATCCACCTGCCCGCGCAGAATGATTCTTCCGTTGCGGGACTGAACCTGTATGTTCTGACCTGCATCGCCCGGAAGGCGACTAAGCTGCCTTTGAATATCCTGTGTCAGTTGGGTGCCGCTCTTTCGCGTCGCCTCACTGAGCACCACGAGGCGGTTGTCCACTTGCCCGACGCCTGATGCCTGGCGGGTGATCTGGTCGGCCTGCTGTTTCTGATTCTGGTCGGGAACCTGGCCGAGCAGGATGACTCGATTGCCGATGGCCAGAACGAGGATCTGGCCCTGTTGCCCGAGCCCCTGATCGCGAAGCTGGCTGGCCACCTGCCTTTCCAACTGCTGGTTCCTGTTGCCCTGCATGCCGGCTCGCGGACCCGTCCGACTGCCGGACGAGTACCCTTGCTGTTGCGATGTCTGACTGCCGTACTGGTCCTGACCCTGCGATCCCATCTGACTGCTGGACTGGAATCCTTGCTGTTGCGACGATCGGTCGCCGTACTGTTGCTGGTTCTGCCCGTAATCGCCTGCAGCGCCGGCCCCGACGATGAGGATCACCGTTGCCAGGGCCGCGCATACCAGCATGAACCTGCGGTCGCTAAACGTTCCCATCATATACTCCCTCACGAATCATTCATTCTCAACGCACCGTTCATAATTCAGATAGTTGCGAGAGCCTCCTGGTTGAATCTCCTCCCTGGGTTTTCACCTCGCTTTCACCTCCTTTCGCCACAATGGATGCGATCCTGACGAGGTTATCGCGACGTAGTCTCCAATGAATTCCGCGTCCGCATACACAGATTGGAATCCAAAGCGGATGGCGCAACAATTGGTGTTCTCCCGATTCGCGGGCCGGAGTATTCCCGCAGGGAGGTAAGGTCAAGACTGACATTCTGGCAGAACGCGGCAGATATGAAACGGGCCAGCTATGATGGCGTGTTTCATCGCGGAGCCGAGGCGGCGCAGCTCCCAAGCGACTTGCTTACTTCGAGCGCAGACCGGTCAGTGGACGTGCCAGGGAGTGTGCCGCGGGCTGGAACCTCGATGTTGTACTTTGCCGCAGGGGCGTGCCGCCCTCAGGCGGGGCAAGGCTGGAGCTGATTGTCTTTCACGTACCTGACGGCGTTGCGGAAGATCTTGATGCCATCCGGATCAAGGTCCTGCCCGAGGCGTGACCAATGCGGATGCTGGGTCCGTCGGATGTATCGCTCCGGGTGAGGCATCAGGCCAAGAATCCGGCCGGTGCTGTCGGTCAGGCCGGCCATGGAGGCCACCGAGCCATTCGGGTTGATGGGGTAAGGGCCTTCCTTCCCATTCTCGTCCACATACTTGAACGCCACGTAGCCTTCGGAGATCAGCTTCTGCTGGGTGTCGTTATCTTTCGTGATGACCTTGCCTTCGCCGTGCGCCACGGGCAGATAGATCAATCGTTCCGGCTCCAGGAACACGCATCGGTCGGTCTGCGGCGTGAGGTACACCCAGCGATCCTCGTACTTGCCGCTGTCGTTGCAGGTGATGGTGACGTCTTCCTGCCGAAAGCCGCCGTTGCCGGGCAGGATGCCCGTCTTGACCAGCACCTGGAACCCGTTGCAAATGCCGAGCACGAGTTTGCCATCGTCGATGAACTTGTGGATTTGTTCGGGAAGGTGGTGGGCCACCTGGTTGGCAAGAATACGGCCGGCCGCCACGTCGTCGCCGTAGCTGAAGCCGCCCGGAAAGATAAGAATGTGGTATTGGTCGAGCAGGCCCTTGTTCTCGATCACCCGGTTGATGTGGACCCGGTCCGCCGCAGCGCCGGCCAACTCCAGCGCGTATTGGGTCTCCATGTCGCAGTTTGTTCCTGCCGCTCGCACTACGATGGCTCGCACCTGTGTCATTGTCGATCCTCACGCTCCATGACTGTTATCGCCAGTCGAAAGTTCTCTGCCAGGCGTCCTTGAGAATATCCAGCTCCGCGTCCACGACGTGTCTGCCCTGCGCGGATCGCACGATCAGTCGCGATCCGTCAGTCACCGTGCCAAGCTGTCCGAAGGGCAGATTCAGCATCCTTTTGGCGAAGGCGTCGTACTTCTCAGGCTCGACCTCCACGATGTACCGGCTGTTCGACTCGCTGAACAACTGCGCGTCGATCCGCGTGCAATCGCCGCTGCGGGGCAATCCGCGAAGATCAGCTTCGATGCCGAGCCCACCGGCAAACGCCATCTCAGCCAGGGCGACAGCTAATCCGCCTTCGGAACAGTCGTGACAGCTTGCGACCAGGCCTTCAGCAATGGCCGTCGAAATCCTCTGGGCGATGCGCGGCGCCAGGTCCAGGTCCAGCTTGGGCACGTTCGCTCCGAGATGGCCCTGAGTCTTATAGTAATGCGAGCCGCCCAACTCGTTGTTCGTCCTGCCGACGATGAAGAGGAGGTTGCCCGACCTCTTGACATCCATCGTCACGCATCTGTCGATGTCGTCCACGATCGATATCGCACTGATGAGCAGGGTGGGAGGAATGCGGATGATCGTGCCGTCCTCGCAGACGAATTCATTATTGAGCGAATCCTTGCCCGAGATGAACGGCGTCTGGAAAGCCATGGCGCCGTCGTAGCAGGCCTGTGCGGCGCGGACGAGCGTGCCGAGAATTTCCGGATTGTTGCAGTTGGCCCAGCAGAAGTTGTCGAGCAGGGCGATGCGGTCCATGCGGCCGCCGACACAGATCAGATTTCGGATGGCCTCGTCCATTCCCGCCAGGGCCATCCAATAGGGGTCGATATCGCCGTACAGCGGATTCATCCCGCAACTGATGGCCAGTCCCCTCTGTGAATTCGGTTTTGGCAGGATCACCGCCGCGTCGCTTGGCCCGTCGTTCCGCACACCCACCAGCGGCTTGACGACCGAGCCGCTTTGCACTTCGTGGTCGTACTGGCGGATCACCCATTCCTTGCTGGCGACATTGAACGAGGACAAGATCCGCAGGAGGTCATCGTTGTAGTTGCTCTTGTCGGGCAGGGCGGGCTCACTGAGCTTCGGCCGCACCCATACGGCTTGCCGGCGATACTTCGGAACGCCGTCGTGCAGGAAGTCCATCTCCATCTCGCCGACCTGTTGCCCGTTGTATCGCAGGCGGAGCATCTTGTCGTTCGTGAAGCGGCCGATGACCGTCGATTCGACGTTCTCACTATCGAAGATCTTCCGGATCGCTTCGAGGTTCTCCGGCTTGACCGCGACCACCATGCGCTCCTGTGCCTCGCTGATCCAGATCTCCGTGTAGTTGAGCCCGGTGTACTTGAGCGGCACCTTTTCGAGGTCCACCTCGGCGCCGAGGTCTCTGCCCATTTCTCCGACCGCGCTGCTAAGCCCGCCGGCGCCGCAGTCGGTGATCGCCTCGTAGAGTCCGGCCTGATTGGCCTGGACCAGGACATCGAGCATCTTCTTCTCAGTGATCGCGTTGCCGATCTGCACGGCGTGTGAGAAAATCGTCTCGTACTCGTGGGTCATCTGTCCGCTGGAGAACGTGGCGCCATGGATTCCGTCCCGGCCCGTCCGTCCGCCAACGACCACGACGAGGTTGCCGCTCTGCGGATGTTTGAAGGTCTTGGTCTTGTCCATGATGCCGATATTGCCGCAGTAGACGAGCGGATTGGCCATGTATCGGTCGTCGAAGTAGATGGCCCCGTTGACAGTGGGGATTCCCATGCGGTTGCCGTAATCGCGAACACCTGAGACGACGCCTTTCATGATTCGCCGCGGGTGCAGCACGCCCTTGGGAATCTCGTCCAGGCTCTTGTCGGGCTGGCCGAAGCAGAAGATGTCCGTGTTGGCGATTGGACGGGCCCCCAGACCCGTTCCCATGGGGTCGCGAATGACCCCGCCGATCCCCGTGGCGGCCCCGCCGTAGGGGTCCAGCGCCGAGGGGTGATTGTGGGTCTCCACCTTGAAGCACACGGCGGAATCGTCATCGAACTCCACGACGCCCGCGTTGTCGGCGAAAACCGAGATGCACCAGGGCTTGTCCAGCTCCTGCGTGGCCCGGAAGACGGTCTCCTTGAGCAGATTGTCGAAATGGACCTGCTCGCCGTCCATCGTCATGTCCACTTCGCTCTTGAGCGTCTTGTGGACGCAGTGCTCGCTCCACGTCTGTGCGAGGCTCTCCAACTCGATGTCGGTCGGCTCTCGTCCGAGCCGCCGGTAGTACTCCTGAATCGTCTTCATCTCGACAAGGTTCAGGAACAGGTCCTTCTCATGGCTCAATGCCTGGAGGCCCGCGTCGTCGAGATCGCGGATCGGCCAGTACACGATGTTCAGCTCATAAGGTTTCAGGTGCGGACTTGGCGGCTCCGCCTGGTCCCCGATGACGACTTCCTCGATGACGTCGTTGGCCAGGATCTTTCTGGCGATGGTGTCGATCTGGCTCGTTTTGATGTCGCCGAGCAGGACATACTTGCGGGCCGTGCGGACCCCTTTCGGCGAGGCTCCCATGTCGGCGATCGCCGTCATCACGGACTCGGCCACCGGGTCGGTCACGCCGCTCTTGAGATGCACTTCAACCAGCGTCGCCTTGGCCAATCCCGGCGGCGGGCCGCTGCGACCGATGTAGTACTCCTCGCAAACTGGGTCTGTCAGAAGCTCCCGTGCGACGCGTTCGGCGAAACCCGAATCGAAATCGGCTTCGATCAGGAACACCTTCGCCGACTGGACCGCTTCGACCGAGGTGATCCCCAACTCGCGAACGTCCTCCAGAACGCTGCCGCCCTGCACATCGGGAACGCTGGGCCGATTGAACACTTCAATACGCCACTGGCTCACGAGAGTAGTTCCTTCCTTTTGATCTTGTAGTTGACGAGCGAGGCCCGCTTCTTGCGGGCGGCCTCGAGCAGTTGCTCGATTTTCGGTCTCTTGCCGCTCTTGATAGCGGTCCGCAGCTTCGACAGCTCGGCGATGACGCGGTCGATGCCGCCGGCGATATTCTGACTGTTGGCCAGCAGGACGTCCGTCCAGATCGTGGATGGGCCCGACGCGATTCGCGTGCTGTCGAGAAACCCCTTGCCCGCGAGCTTCATGTCGTCGCCATCGCTGGCATTGACCAGTCCCGCCGCCAGAACATGGGGCAGATGGCTGATATTGGCGAAAATGCGGTCGTGCCTGACTGGGTCCATCACCTCAATGGAGCAGCCGAGGGCCGACCAGAAGGCCCGCAGCGACTTGACGGCGCCGCGGCTGGTCTTCGGTGCGACCGTGAGCACGCAGCAGGCCTGGTAGAACAGGTCATCCCGGGCGAATTCGACTCCCCTCTGCTCGGAGCCTGCCACCGGATGCGACCCCACGTAGTGTAACCGCTTGTCCAGTTGCTGCGCGGCCCAGCGGTGGGGCAGGACCTTTGTCGAGCCGACGTCGGTGACGATGCAGCCGTCCGGGGCAAGCTTGGAGACTTGCGCAAAGTACTCTTCAAACGTGAATATCGGGGTCGCCACGATTACCAGGTCGGCATCACGAACAGCCATTGCCAGGTCGTTGGCAATTTCGGTGCCGATCCCCAGGCCTCGTGCTTTTGCCCGTGTGGAGGCCCGGTGACTGTAGCCGATGACCCTTGTGCCGGGCAGGCGCTGCCGTGCGGCCAGCGCAATCGAGCCGCCCAGCAGGCCCAGTCCAATGACAGAGATATTCCGTAACTCTTTCATCTGCAAGGTTTTAGAGAGGTATACCGGCAACCAGCCGACGCTCAAAGGTATAGCCTGCCGGACCACTTGTCAAATTTTTTCTTGGATTTACGGCGCCACAAGTGGTACGATCTGGCGATAATGAAAAGCCGATGGACACGGCAAGAACAATGTACGTCCCGCTCTTGGCGTGGACGATTTTTTTGTAGGCACTAAGCAAGCACATATAACCCTGCGGCTTTGACTGGACTGGATGATCCGAAGGACGGTATGGCGACCGACGGCAACAGGCTGAACAACGGTGGTTACTTGGACTTCGAGCAGAAGGTTGCAGATTTAGAGCGGCAGATCGACGAGCTTCGCGGCGTGAGCGCCAAGAAGGGGATCGACTACTCCGTCGAGATCCGGCGCATCGAGAAGGACAGAATCGCCGAACTGAAGCGAACCTACTCCAACCTGACGGCATGGCAGACCGTGCAGGTCGCCCGGCACCCCCAACGGCCCCTCCTCACCGACTACCTGAATCTCATGGTCAAGGACTTCCGGGAGCTGCACGGAGACCGGTGCTTTGGCGATGACCGTGCCATCATTACCGGGATCGGCCAGATCGTCAGGAACAGGGTGCTCATTGTCGGGCAGAACAAGGGCAAAACGGTCAAGGAGAAGATCGCCTGCAATTTCGGATGCCCGAACCCGGAGGGCTATCGCAAGGCGCTGGCGAAGATGAAATTCGCCGAGAAGCACGGCCTGCCGATTGTGACGCTGATTGACACGCCCGGCGCCTATCCGGGCATAGGCGCCGAGGAGCGGGGGCAGGCCCAGGCCATTGCAGTCAATCTGACGGAGATGTCACGCCTGAAGACCCCCATCATCTGCATCTGCATCGGGGAGGGGGGGTCCGGCGGCGCGCTGGGCATTGCGGTAGGGGACCGCTTGGCCATGCTCGAATTCGCCTACTACTCCGTCATTTCGCCGGAAGGCTGTGCGGCCATCCTGTGGCGGGACGGCTCCCAGGCCCCGGATGCCGCCCAGGCGCTGAAGCTGACCAGCAAAGACCTGCTCAAGCTTGGCTTGGTCGATGCCATCATCCCGGAACCCGTCGGCGGGGCCCATCGCAACGTGCACGACACCGTGTACAGCGTGGAGACCTATATCGCCAAGACGCTCGCCGAGCTGAATCGCGTCAGCATCGACGATCTGCTCGAAAACCGGTACCGCAAATGGCGATCGGTGGGGACCGCCAGCGCGGTCAAGAGCCAGAAACGGGCAGGCACGCGCATCGCGAGCACGGACCGACCCGGTTCCACGCGCCGAAGCTCGTCCGCCGCGAAGGTCTGATCGAAGCCTCCCTCAACTGCTCACTGCACGCCGCGACTCACAACGTGGGAGGATTTCTGACGCCCTATCCCCGCCAGCGAGGACAAGAGTTCCTCGAGCAGAACTGCAATCGGTGTCACGCGCCGGGGGAAGAATCCTCTAGTGATTTTTCTTTCTCGGGGAGTACGTGCTTGACCTGCCGCAATGTCGCCTGTATGCTGGCCGATGGTCGAAGGACGAATGGAAATGCCGGGCAGGCTTGCCCGGGCCGGCCTGGCAGCCGGCATGTGGTTCAGGGGCATGGTTTGGCCCAGCCAAACCGGAAAGGAGGTACGGATGGAAAGGAAGTGTGCAGCCGTAGGGATCGTCGTGGCGATCGGATTGCTGGCTCTGGCCGGCTGCAGCGGCGCGCCGGACGAAAAAACCGAATTGAAGGGCAGGGTCGAACAGCTCCAGATTACGCTCGAAAAGACCAAAAATGAGAGAGACCTTTTCCAGCAGGATGTCCAGAGCCTCAAGAAGGGGCTCGACGAGGCCGAGTCCAAGCTGGCCGACACGACGGAAGCCAAGAATGCAGTCCAGAGCCAACTGCAGGACCTGACTCGATCACGCGACGATCTCCAGGGAAAAGTGGAGCAGTTCAGTGCAACGAGCAAGCAGCTTCAGCGGCGGGTGGACGAGTTGACGGTGTCCCGGGACCAGTTGCAGACGCAGGTCGCGACGTTGACCAAGGCGCGCGACGCGGCATGTGCCGACGCCGTCAGCGCCCAGACGAAGATCGACCAGCTCAGCGACAAGTTGAAGACCCAGACGCAGCAGATGGTTGAGCTGCAGGATCAGATGAAAACGATCCGTTCCGTATTGCAGCAACTGCAGCAGAAGCTTGAGTAAGTCAGCGCGGTTGCGTAGACAAGAGGGGCGTTTCACCGGCGTGTCGAGGGAACACCCCACGATGGCGCAGAGGCCGGCGGAGGCCGCAGAACGGCGCCCGGTCAGGGTGCCGGTGGCGTGCACATACGGGCCGGAATCCGGGGCAGGGAAGGTAAGGGCATGGGTCCGCCGGTTGAGCCGGGGCAGAGTGAATACGTGTCAACGGGGACCGATGATGTGAATGGTCGTCCTGTCGTGCCGCCGGGACGCCTGAGCAACTCAGCGCAGATCGGGCCGCGCTGTACGAATCTTGGCTATGCATAAGTTCCTGACTGAACTGTTCGCGCATCTGTTTGTTGTGTTCCTGAGGCTCGTCTGCGGTCTGAACCGCACGACGGTGACACGGCAGGACGTCTTTGACACGTACGCCGAGCAGGGAAACAACATCTTCGTATTCTGGCACAGCCGGCTCTTCTACCTGGTGCACTACTATATCCGCAGCGGCGTCAAGTGCCGGATCTCGGCCCTTGTGAGCATGAGCAAGGATGGAGACTACGGGGCGGCGCTCGCCCGCAAGCTCCACCAGGACGCCGTCAGAGGCTCCACAAGCCGGGGTGCGCAGAAGGCGATTCGCGAGCTGGCGGCAAAGGCATCCAATGGGAATAACCTGGCTATCACGCCTGATGGCCCGCGCGGTCCGGTCTCGACAGTGAGCGAGGGGGTCATCAGGTTGGCGCAGCTCACCGGCGCAAGGATCATTCCTGTCAGTTATGCCGCGACACGCAAGAAGCTGCTCAAGAGTTGGGACCGGCTCATTGTCGTCAAGCCATTTGGTCGCGTTCACGTGGCTTTTGCAGAGCCCTTCCAGGTCCCCCGCAACATTACGGCCCAAGAGCGCCGTCGTTACGTCGAGCGGCTGCAACAGACGCTGTTGTCTCTGGATCAGCTCTGCGAGGAGCGCCTGCGACAAGGTGCGACGCCGGATGCCGGGTGGGTCTGCGAGATGTCGGAATCGAAGCCTTCCGCTGTGTCACCACGTCAGCGGGCCGAGACTTACTGAGCGTTCGGTGAGTTCGATGGCCGTCTGATGCGGACCACCGGATGCGGCTCTATTTGCCGGAGTTCCTCCGCCTGCGTCATCCATTGGTCACTTCGCGGGGGTCCAGACCCTCCTCGATGGCAGTGATCTTGTTGACGCGTCGTTGGTGGCGTCCGCCCTTGAAGTCCGTGTTGATCCAGGCTTCCACGATCTTGCGCAGGAGCACGTCGCCGATCTGGTCTCCGGAAAGGCACAAGACATTCGAGTCGTTATGATCTCTCGCGATCTTCGCGCTCAGCTCGTCGTGGCACAAGGCGGCCCGGATTCCCCTGACCTTGTTGGCGGCGATACTCATGCCCAATCCGGTGGCGCAGATGAGCACGGCCCGATCCACCTGCTTCTGTGAGACGGCTCTACCCACGACATAGGCAAGGTCCGGATAGTCCACGGGGTCCGTTCCATCGGTCCCGAAGTCAGTGCATTCATGCCCCATCTGAACGATCAGGGCCTTGACGACCTGTTTCGCATCGAATCCTCGATGATCACTTCCAACTGCAATCTTCATAGTACCAGCTCGCGAACTCTTGCCTTCACCGCGGCGTCAATGATGTTGGCACAATTGTTAAAATACTCCTGCGATCGGCCCACCGGATCCGGAATCTCGTGGTCGCCTGCCAGCAGCACGCACTTGCCTTCCGCTTCCGGAGAAAGGAAGATGGCGTGTTCGCAATGGGACTGAGCCATGCCAAAAATCAGATCACTGGTCTCGACAAGCGACCGTGTCAACCGCCGGCTTGTATGGTCGGTTAGATCGATTCCCTTCTGTTCGCATGCCAAAACTGCTTCGGCGCTGGCGGGCATACCGGCCAAGTCCATCGTGCCTGCGGAAACCACCTTGTACCCCATTTGCTCCAGTTCGTCAATGCTGCACCCGATTTTTTCCGCCAGGTGTTTGCGGAACAACCGTTCCGCCATGGGGCTGCGGCAAGTATTGCCGGTGCAGATGAACAGGACGGTCACCTGCGACATCGCGTCCAGGTCGAGTTGGGAATAAACGCCCTGTCGAAGCACCTCGACCCCGCGGGCATCGACGCTGGCGACGGTGCTGCTCCTGCCGTACTTGCAGGGGCCGCTATCGAGGATCACATCGATCTGATCGGACAGTTGCGCAAGCACCTGCTGGGCGCTCGTGGCCGGCTCCTTACCGGCAGGGTTCGCACTCGGAGCGACAACGGGATGCTCCGCTGCACGCAACAGCAGCGAGGCCACTGCATGATCGGGGCAGCGGATGCCGATGGAGTTGTTCTTGTAGAGCACCTCGAATGCCTCATTGTCAACTCGCCCCCTTTTCTCGCTGAGATCTGGGTCGGTCAACCCGAATACCAGCGTCAGCGGCCCGGGCCAGGCCCGATGTACGAGTTTCTCGGCGCGCATGCCGACCCGCGGAGCGTATCGCCGGTACTCGTCGATCTGCCCGATGTGCAGCGTGTAGTGCTTCTCCGCAACTCTTCCCTTGACCTGATCCAGTCGTGCTAGCGGCTCTCGTTTCGCCCGGCACGCGATGCCATACACAGTTTCCGTCGGGAAAGCGACCAATCCACCCGCATCGACGATCTTTGCGGCCTCCTTGATCCGGTCGAGATCTCCCGGCTGACCAGCGATTGTAACCACTTTGGCTGTCATGGTCTTTACGATACACGAACTGCGCCGGCGCTGCAAGTTGCGCAAGCGTACAATATCCGGCGGCCGGCGCGCTACGGTCGAGACCGCCAGATAACGCGCAGCTATACACGCCGCGGACGCGAGGCCTGCGCTGGCGGAACATTCTCGTTTGCTGTCTGTGCGTCCGATATGCATGATCGCCGACGAGTTTTTCAGGAAACAGCCCCCCAAACATGCACGAGGCATCTGCTGTCGCCCAATAAAAACAGTACCGTCCTATATGGTACGATGCCCGGAACGGCATGCGTTCAACGGGGGATACTTTTTTGCCCGCGACGTTAAGCCGTCCTTGCTCCGTCTGCCGATATCCGCAGTAGAACAAACGACTGGTAGAAGGAGATCCAGACTATGGAGACAGCAACAGTAGAGCAACGCAGGGAACAGCGGACGGATCTTGCATGGCCGGTCAGCCTGTGGTTACCCGAGGCAGGCCGGTTCTTCAACGGCCGCAGCGCCAATATCAGCAAGGTAGGTGTCTTCATCACAGTACCCATGACCACGCCTGTCCGCCCAGGCAGCATCGTCGAGCTGAACTTCCCCAGAACGGATACCCTCGCCAGGGAAAAGGGGCAGTATGCTCGCATCAAGAGAGGCCGCGTTGTCAGGGTGGACCGCCAGAGCACACTGGACGACGCCAGCATCGGTTTGGGAATCGCCTTCGAGTAATTCGCAGGCGCTGCACCGAACCAGTCCGCAGGGATGAGCGGGCTGTTGGCGATCTTCCGGCATACGGGGCAATGAAAAAGCACAAGGTTGACGACTGAGGGGGGCGCTCAACCTTTTCGATCTGCAAAGCGCCGGCAGGTGTGCCGCCGGCCGTCACAAATGCACGTTCGCCTCAGAGCACAAATGTCAGGAACAGCAGCAGGACTCCAAGGGCCGCGCCGCCGGTGGTGATACGCACCCACTTTGTATACCGCGCATAGCCCGGATGCAGGTCTTCGAGCTCGTAGTAATAGTCGTCCAACTCGGAGTCGTCTTTCGGCCGCAGGTACAGCCTCACGCAGATATGCGCGACCACCGACACGACAAAGAGCAGCCCGCCGATTATGTACAGCAACTTCAATACGACCATATAGCCTGCATAATACGCTCTCAACAGCCTCAGGCCAAAAGCAAAATCACAGTCGCGTGCATCTGTTGCTCGCAAAGTCAGGTTCGGCTCCATCGTTGACGAGCGGGGGCGCGTGGAGTACTTTATGACGTGAGCCGGCGGCAACAAGCCCGCAGGCCAACCCTTTGGAGCAGAGAATACGGCATGAAGACAATCGATTTGCGAAGTGATACCGTGACCCTTCCCTCGCCCGAGATGCGGGAAGCAATTTACCGTGCCGAGCTTGGCGACGACGTGTTCGGCGAGGACCCGACAGTCAACCGGCTCGAGCAGATGGCGGCTGAGCGGGTCGGCAAGGAGGCGGCGCTGCTGGTGGTCAGCGGAACAATGGGCAACGCGGTCTCGATCCTGACGCACTGCGGCCGCGGCAGCGAGGTCATTCTCGGCGATCAGTGCCACAGCTTTATATACGAGGCGGGTGGAACGGCCGCACTAGGCGGCATCCATCCCCGCACCGTGCCCAACCAGCCGAATGGAACGCTGCGCCTGCAGGACATCGAGGCAGCCATCCGCTCGGACAACGTCCACTTCCCGCGGACCCGCTTGATCTGCCTGGAGAACACGCACAACCGGTGTTACGGAGCCGCCCTGGCTCCCGAATACATGATCCAGGTCGGCAGCCTGGCGAGGCGTCGGGGGCTCGCTCTGCATCTCGACGGCGCCCGCATCTTCAATGCCGCCGTCGCACTGGGCGTTGGCGTGAGAGAACTGACGCGGGATGCGGATTCCGTCAGCTTCTGCCTGTCAAAGGGTCTGGCCGCTCCGGTCGGCTCCGTGGTTTGCGGATCGAAGGAGTTCATCGCTGAGGCACGCCGCACGCGCAAGGTCCTCGGAGGCGGCATGCGCCAAGCCGGCATCATCGCCGCCGCCGGCATCGTCGCACTGACCCAGATGGTCGACAGGCTCCAGGAGGACCACGACAACGCCAGGCGGCTGGCCGTGGGCATCGTCGGCATCGATGGCCTGTCCGTTGACCCTGCCCGCGTACAGACGGATATCGTCTATTTCGACCTGCTTCGGGACAAGCCATACGCCGAGGAACTTGCAAGGGAGGCCGCCCGCCGCGGGTTGAGGATCCTGAGCGTCGGTCCGAACCGTCTTCGCGCCGTCACGCATTACGGCATAACAGCCGGTGATATCGACGAGGCATTGTCGATCCTGGCTGATGCTCTCAGCTCCCTGTAGCAGGGCCCCTCCGGATCATTTGCTCTGATATACGAGCCGCCCGGCCACAATCGTGGCGCACACGGAGAAGTCGTCGTCGAGGATCACGAGGTCCGCGTCCTTGCCGCTCGATATTGAGCCCTTCGTCTGTTCGAGCCCCAGGATTCTGGCGGCATTCTCCGTTACGGTTTTGATTGCCGTGGACACGGCGCAGCCGGTGAATCGGACAAGGCGGGCCAGCATCTGGTTCAATCCCAGTGCCGTCCCGATCAGCGTGCCATTTTCGTATCGGGCGGCGCCGTCCTTCGACTCGTACTCGATGCCGTTATAGACGTATCGCCCGTCCGGCAGACCCATCGCCTGCATGCCATCTGTGATCGTGACGAAACGCTCGGGACCGATTGCGTGATAGGCGAGCCTCACAACGGAAGGGTGACTGTGGACGCCATCCGCGATTACCTGGCACGTCACATCCGACCGCTCGAAGATTGCCGTCAGCGGGCCCGGGTCGCGATGATGCAGCGAGGGCATCGCATTGAACAGGTGAGTGACGTGCGTGATTCCTGCCTCAAAGCCGCGGATCGCCTCATCGTACGTCGCTTTCGAGTGCCCGAAAGAGGCAATCGCTCCGCGACTCACGAGAGTCTTGATGATCTCCACGCTTCCCGGCAGCTCCGGCGCGAGGGTCATCATCCTGAGGCTGTCGCCGAGCAGGCCGTAAATATCCTCCAGGACTCCCGCCGAAGGTTGCGTCAGACATGAGGGCTGAATCATGCCCTTCTTCTCGAACGAGATGAACGGCCCCTCCAAGTGCGTGCCGAGCAGATGAGCTCCGCCGAGGTCGCGGCCGGTGCACTCCGCGGCCACCTCCAGATGCCGGTTGTCCTGCCCCGGGCGATACACCGTCGTGGCCAGGAAACTCGTCACGCCGAACCGCGCACAGGTCCGGGAGATCGTCGCCAGCGCCTCCGGCGTCGCGTCGAGCACGTCCGCACCCCCGGCGCCCTGAATATGCACATCGATCAACCCCGGCGCGAGCATGCGTCCCTGCGCATCCAGCACCTTGTCCGCCTTCACGTTCTTGGTCGGACGCCCGACACGGGCAATCTTCCCGTCCCGGACCAGGACAGACGAAACCGAGGTCGTTTCCACTTCATCATAGAGCCTGCAATTCGTGATAAGGAGCGAATCCATGTACTACCCATTCAATCTTAAGATCGATTCCGACCCGCCGATGTGAAGGTCCCATCGACCCTCGCAGAATACGCCATCCCCACCTGGCAGGCAAGAATTGGCTTTGTTTTCACAGGACCATGATCCGCATGTATGTTCATAACCTCTTTCCTGAACCGCAGTTACCATCGAATCGTCGCTCTGCAAAGTGGCTTTGTTTTTTCAGAATTGGCCTCCCGCCCGTCCCCGCGCGGCACCTGAAAATTGGCTTTGTTTCGCACAGCAGGTCCCGTTTGTAGTGACGCCGTAAGGCGTTCCCCTTGAGGCCATTTAGGCGAGCCACAAGCCCGGGCACAAATTGGCTTTGTTTCGCAGGATTGGCCATGCAAGGACTCCTGGATTTCTCCGCGTTCCGCCGGCCGGCGAGGAGATGTGCTCCCCCGGCCATGACCAATCCCTCCGAACTGACTGGTCACTGTTCGCGATGCACTATTCAGTTGCCTCAACATCATACAACAGCCGTGATTCTGTGTCAAGTGAAATTCGGACCGCGCGGAGATATTTGTTCGCTGC
>Ga0315296_10002825_pt1 | contig 14683 bp, 12 predicted proteins | sample YL17G14_18_MG_FD_203921 | JGI IMG/M metagenome (GOLD analysis project Ga0315296, IMG submission 203921) | Sediment microbial communities from Yellowstone Lake, YNP, Wyoming, USA - YL17G14_18 | ecosystem: Environmental > Aquatic > Freshwater > Lake > Sediment | place: USA: Wyoming | collected... | reverse complement strand
CGGAAGATATAAAAAGCCTAAAGGCTTTATTTCAGTATGGAACAATATGGCAGCCGGCCGGTGCTGAATGCAAACTCGCCTTACAGGAGTAAAGCAGAGGTACAAATAGCCAGGCTTCTTGAGAGAAGCGGTATTGACTATAAATATGAATATCCTGTGGCGGTTGTTGACCGTGGGAAAACCAGGCTCTGGTACGCTGATTTTTATTTGCCCGGGTATGGAATAATAATTGAATATTTTGGTGTAAACGGCGACTCGCAATACGAGCAGCGAAAAAAACACAAAATGAAAACGTACAAAGAGGCTGGAATTGAAGGATTATTTTTAACTGAGAAATCTTTACAAGGTGACTGGCCAACAAAGATTATGGCTGGTATAGAAGACATTCTCAAGAATAGGCTCGATAAGTTCTATAATCGGCAAGCCAGTAAATAATTCAGTAAATAATACAGAGCTGTCGGGATAATTTTAGCTGGGATTTTGCACCAAACTGAATCGTAGAGTAGATAATTATCGAAGTGTGTTGTTTACAAAAACGTCAGCTTCATCATATTGACCGGAGGCGCTGTCTGTCATGAGGAAGATTTCAAGGCGTCAATTCTTGAAATGTAGTGCAGGGGCAGCCGCAGCCACGTTAGGCATGCCGTTTATTGTTCCGTCTTCAGCAGTCGGCGCGGCGGGCAAAGTTGCACCGAGCAAGCGTATCACTATGGCCGGCATTGGCATTGGTGGCATGGGCACACATAACCTGAAGAATTTTCTCGAACAGGATGATGTGCAGGTCTTGGCGGTCTGTGATGTCGATACTGAACGCCGCAATAAGGCCAAAGACTTGGTGAATAGTAAATACACCAATAATGACTGTGCTGCCTACAACGATTTCTATGAGGTCTTGGCACGCAATGATATTGATACTTTGATGATAGCTACACCAGACCACTGGCATGCGTTAATTGCTATAGCTGCGGCCAAGACAGGTAAGGATATGTACTGTGAAAAACCTATCTCTCTAACTATCGCCGAAGGCCGGGCAGTGGCTGATACGATGAAGCGATATGGCATAGTGTATCAGAGTGGCACCCAGCGCCGCAGTATTCAGAGCTTCACTTTCGCTGTCGAGATAGCCCGTAGTGGGAAAATAGGCAAACTTCACACCATTCATACTTATTTGGCACCAGGGGTCAGTTGTGGGGTTGAGAAGCCTCAAGCAGTTCCTGTAGGTTTTGATTACGACAGATGGCTTGGTCCTGCTCCTTATGACCCGTATACGCCCAAACGTTGCCATGGCAGTTTCCGCTGGATATTCGATTACTCTGGTGGGCAACTAACTGATATCGGTGCCCATTTTAATGACCTGGCTCAATGGGCCAATGATAGCGAGTTCACAGGCCCAATAGAGTACGAAGGTTGGGCGAAGTTTCCGAGAGATGGCTTATTTGACACGCCTGTGAATTTTGGGGTTACTGCCACATACACCAACGGCGTAAAGATTATTATGCATGACACATCACCGAAGGCGGTGAAGTTTGTTGGCGATGAAGGATGGATAAGTGTAGACGATGATGGCAATGTGGACGCTGAGCCAAAATCGATTCTGAAGCTCAGAAGATTCCAGCAACACAGCTATAGCTACATGCAGGGCCACCACCGGAATTTTCTGGAGTGTGTGAAGACTCGAGCTCAGCCAGTGGCTCCGCCTGAAGTGGCCCATCGGTCAACAACTACCTGTCACATCGGCAACATTTGTTTACGATTGGGTCGTAAGCTAAGGTGGGACCCTGAGACTGAACGATTTATCAATGACCCTGAAGCTGATAGGATGATGTCGCGGGCGATGCGGGTGCCCTGGCATTTGTGAGATGCGAGGCGCAGAAGAGTATATGTGGAGTTAATACGTCAGCACAATTTTGAAGCCTTTAATGCTTCATGCTATGTCTTCACTTCAAAGTGGTGGGAAAAGTTTATAAAGAAGCCAGGTGTCATATAAGCGGAACAGAGGCAGAACGATTGATATAGCCAGCGGTACGTTACGTTAGACCAGAGTTAATGAACAATACAATAGCCTTTAACGATCCTCAAACTGAGGGCTTTTGTGGAAGGACTTGCCGGGAGCGAAAGCACTCAAGTTGCACCCCCTGTGCATGACGATGTAAGCGGTAGTTTGAATAAACCGTAACTCGCTACTGCACAGGGAGGTGTACTATGTCGCGGCCAGAAGCCTTACTCGAATCAATATCGGATAACCTTGGGTATTTCCTCCAGAAGATTGACGTGGGTCTGACCAAACCCCGGAAAAAGTTCCTTCGCGACAGCTTGATCGGCTTGCTCCGAGCCGGCCGACCTATTGTCTGTCAAATGGCCCGCAAACTGCCTGACCAAGGCGTAACCTTTCTGTCTCGACGGGATAGAATAGAATCCCACCTCAACAACGACCGCGACGACTTTGATGCCCAGATCAGAACCACCATACCTTCTTTATGGGTCCCACTGGTCCGTGACGACACCCCGATTATCCTGGACATGTCCGACCTGGCCAAGCCTCTGGCCAGGACCATGGACTACCTGGCCACTGTCCGAGACGGCAGCACGGGTCAGTTGGTCAATGGCTATTGGCTGGTCGAGCTGTATGCCTCGGTTTGCCAGAAGAATCCCATCCCGATCCTGCTGGAACCCTTCAGCCACGAGCAGCCGTTCTGTCCTGGACAGAACCCAGTCCTGATCGCAGCGGTGCGTCAAGTCTTTCAGTGGAGCGCCGGCCGTGGCGTGCTGGTGGTTGACCGGGGTGGAGATGCCATCACATTGCTGTGCGACTGGTTGGATCAGAAGTACCGGTTCGTGGTTCGCCTGCGAGGAGACCGTGATTTGCTGGCCTTCTACAACTCAGTTGGCGGACCGGCCGATACCGTGGAGTTTCAACAAGATGGGCAATGGGTGCCCATCGCCGCACGGGACTTAGCCGAGAGAACTGCGACTTCGTACCGCTGGGGCCGTGTAGTCAAATGCAAGGGAAGGGTCGTGCTTCGGATCGGTCAGATCGGCTGGGTTCGTGTTCGCCTGCCGGGGCGAAGTGAGGTCTTGACGATGGTCGTCTCACGGCAGGCTGGTTGTGAGACGCCGATGATGTTGCTGACAACCCTCACCGTTGAGACGGTCGCCGATGCCAAGCGGGTCTTGCGGTACTACATTAGGCGATGGGAATGCGAGGAAGGGATTCGACTGCTCAAAAGCGGCGTGAACCTGGAGCGGATTCGGACGTTCCACTGGACAGCGATCTGTCGGCTGGTGTTGTTGTCGGTCCTGGTGATGCTGTACCTGACTTGGTTGGTAGAGCGAAAACCGACATTGACCGAACGGATCATCGCCTTCGGCCAGCCACTTCCCGAAGAGCCGAACTTCCTGCTCTACCGCCTCCTTACCGGCCTCACCGAGGCTATCGACGCCTGCTTCTACCTTCGGAGGGACCTGCTATGATCGTGCCTGTAACAAAAGCCCTCAGTTTGAGTGTCTTTGTCACGCCGACAGGGACATTAGTATAATCATGGCATGGAACTTCAATTCACAGGTGTGACAGCGACGGTTCTATTCCAGACTTGGAGAACATGAAACGGCTGATTCTACTCGTTATCATCACTCCGCTGCTTGTCCTGCCGGTTATGTTGTGCGCCGCGTACGTGATGAGGCCCAATCCGGTCATCATCAATATCGACGATCTCGGCTACGGGGACATCGGGAACAGCACCGATGTCACCTCGCAGCATCCTGAAATCGTCGCGCGGTTGGAGAGACTTGTGGCACAGATGAAAGATGACCCTGGCACCAGCAGCCTGGGACCAGGATGCCGTCCCTTGGACAAAGCGTCGAATCCCCAGACGCTCATCGGCCAGGACGGAAAGGTGCGTCCGGGTCTCGAGCCGAAGGGCGCTGACACGCCGGCACCTGCCCGGCCGAATGTCCTCTTCATCGCGATCGACGATCAGAATGGCCGGCTCGGTCACATGGGTGGTCATCCTGTGGCAAAGACGCCCTGCCTCGATGCACTAGCCAAGCGCGGGACGACATTCCTCAATGCACACTGTCAGTCACCGTTGTGCAATCCGTCGCGGACGAGTCTGATGGTCGGAGTGCGGCCGACGACGACAGGCATCTATGGACTGACCCCCTGGTTCCGCGCGCTGCCCGAATGGAAGGACCGCGTCACACTGCCCCAGCACTTCAAGGCCGGTGGCTACCGGACCTACACGACGGGCAAGGTCTACCACGGCAATGCCGGCAGCCTGGCCCAGCGCGGGCGAGAATTCGACGTGTGGGGGCCCAGCGGAGGCGTCGGCGTCAAGCCTCCCCAGAAACTGATTCCACCGACCCTGATGGGGAATCATCCGCTGATGGACTGGGGCACGTTCCCGCACCGGGACGAGGACAAAGGCGATTACCTGATCACGAGCTGGGCCATCGAGCAGTTGCAGAATGCGCCGAAGGATGAACCGATGTTTCTCACGGTGGGGTATGCTCTGCCGCACGTGCCGTGTTATGTGACGCAGAAATGGTTTGACCTGTATCCGGATGACGATTCGGTGCTACCGGAGATACGACACAACGATCGCGACGACACCCCGCGATTCTCGTGGTACCTCCACTGGCAACTGCCGGAACCGAGACTGAACTGGGTCGAGGAAAACAACCAATGGCGGAACCTGGTCCGTTCCTATCTCGCCAGCACCAGTTTCGTGGACGCGCAGATCGGTCGTCTGCTGGAGGCCCTGAAGGCCACCGGCCGCTATGAGAACACCATCGTGGTGGTTTGGGGCGACAATGGCTACCACCTGGGCGAGAAACTCATCACCGGCAAGAACACTCTGTGGGACGAGGGGACGCGGGTGCCGCTGGTCTTCGCCGGGCCGGGCGTCACGGGCGGACAGCGCTGTCTGCAACCGGCCGAACTGCTCGACATCTACCCGACGCTCGTGGAGCTTTGTGGCCTGCCCGAACGACACGACCTTGAAGGGCTCAGCCTCGTGCCACAACTGAAGGACGCCCGGGCGAAACGAGGGCGGCCCGCGATCACCTCGCATAACCAGGGCAACCACGGCATTCATAGCGAGCGATATCGCTACATCCGCTATGCGGACCTCGCAGAAGAGTTCTACGACGTGCAGCAAGATCCGAATGAATGGACAAACCTAGCCGGTGACGATCACTATGCCGATCGGATCGCAGAACATCGGAAATGGCTGCCGAAGCCAGACTCGCCGCCGGCCAGCGGCAGTGCCGACCGCATTCTGGTCTATGACGCTGTGACAGATGAGGCGGTCTGGGAAGGCCGCACGACGATTCGGCGAAGCGATCCGATCCCGTGAGATCAAATGAAAGGCATAAGCGTGAAGCAGGCCCTCGTATTGCTCGCTGTAATGGTGCTGGTTCCGCCAGCCGCCCTCCGTGCGGATATAGCGTTGAACGCCGGCAAACCGAATATCATTCTGATTCTGGCTGACGATCTCGGCTATGAGACCATCGGCGCAAACGGTGGCACGAGCTACCGGACACCCCAGCTCGACAAGCTGGCCGCGACCGGCGTGCGTTTTACGCATTGTTTCGTGCAGCCGCTGTGCACGCCGACGCGTGTCCAATTGATGACGGGCCGCTACAACGTGAGGAACTATATTAACTTCGGGAACATGGACCCAAATGCGGTCACGTTTGCCAATCTGCTCAAGCAAGCTGGTTACACCACATGCATCGCCGGCAAGTGGCAGCTTGGCCAGGACCTTGACCTGCCGAAGAAGTTCGGATTCGACGAATACTGCCTCTGGCAGCATACCCGCCGTCCGCCCCGCTACGCGAACCCAGGCCTCGAAATCAATGGGGTTCAGAAGGACTTCGCCAACGGCGAATACGGGCCTGATCTCGTTAACGATTACGCGCTGGATTTCATCACGCGCAAAAAGAACGGCCCCTTCTTTCTCTACTACTCGATGATGCTGACGCATGCCCCATATCAGCCAACGCCCGACAGCCCGGACTGGGACCCGAAGGCGCAGGGCGAGCAGGTGAACACCAAGCCCGAGCATTTCGCTGATATGGTCGCCTACATGGACAAGCTCGTCGGCAAACTGGTCGCGAGACTCGATTCACTCGGCATCCGCGATAACACGCTGCTTCTCTTTGTGGGTGACAATGGCACAGGCCGGGGCACGCGCTCGATGATGGGGGACAGGTTGGTCATCGGCGGTAAGGGCACGACCACCGACGCCGGAATGCACGTGCCACTGGTCGTGAGCTGGCCTGGCAAAGTGACCACGGGCAATGTCTGTTCCGACCTTGTAGATAGCACGGACTTTTTGCCGACGATCCTCGACGCCGCAGGTGTGGTCACGCCGTCTGGCCTGAGGCTGGATGGCCGTACGCTCCTCCCGCAGGTCCTCGGCGCCGAGGGACAGCCGCGCGACTGGATCTACTCGTGGTACTCGCCGCGCCAGTCAGCCAACATGACTGTCCGCGAATTTGCCTTCAATCATCGGTACAAGCTCTACCGCTCCGGTGAGTTCTATGATCTCAGCAAAGACATGGAAGAGCAAGAGCCGCTCAAAGTCACGTCCCTGGAGGGACAAGCCGCCATCGCAGCGAGGTTGCTCCAAGGCGCGCTAGACCAGTTTCAAGATGCCCGGCCCTCGGAGCTTGACCGCAGGTTTGAGCAGGCGAACAAAGACAAACCAAAGAATCAGAAGGCGGCGGCAAAAACCAAACGAAAGGACAAGAAATGAAGATGAAATGGTGCACTCGATGGGTCCCAGGCCTGCTGCTGGTTTTGTTCTGCTGCGAGCCTCTGGCTCACGGCGCCGGGAAGCCCAATATCCTGTTCCTTTTTGCCGATGACCAGCGTGCCGATACCATCGCCGCCCTGGGCAATCCGCATATCAAGACCCCGAACATCGACAAGCTGGTGACCTCGGGCTTTACCTTCCGAACCAACTATTGTTTCGGGGGCAACAGCGGCGCCGTATGTGTGCCCAGCCGGGCGATGCTGATGAGCGGCAAAACGTGGTTTCATGTGGATACAGTGTCACTCAACGGCACCAAACTACTGCCCGAACTGCTGCAGGAAAATGGCTATGTGACCTTCGGCACCGGCAAATGGCATAACGGCCAGCCCTCTTGGCTGCGTGCTTTCCAGCGAGGACAAAGCATCTTTTTCGGCGGCATGTCGGATCACACCAGGGTGCCGGTCAGAAACCTCGGCCCAGACGGCAAACTGACCGCACAGCGCACGGGCGAGAAGTTCTCCACCGAGCTGTTTGCCGACGCCGTGATCGAGTTCCTTCGCGGCCATAATGGAAAGAAGCCGTTCTTTGCGTATGTCGCCTTCACGGCCCCGCACGATCCGCGGATGCCACCGGAGACTTTTCGGCACATGTATTACAAAGACCGGCCGCCATTGCCGGCTAACTTCCTTCCGCAGCTTCCGTTCGACAATGGCATGATGAAGGGCGGTCGTGACGAGAACCTGGCGCCATGGCCGCGAACCGAGGCCGTCATTCGCGACCAATTGGCGGAATACTACGGCATGATCACGCACATGGACGAGCAGATAGGGCGGATTCTCGAAGCCTTGGAACAAACCGGCCGGGCGGACAATACCCTAATTGTCTATGCCGCCGACAATGGACTCGCCTTGGGCAGCCATGGTCTGTTGGGCAAGCAAAGCGTATTCGAGCACAGCATGCGTGTCCCGCTGATTTTCGCGGGTCCCGGCATACCGCAGGGCAAGTCCACACGGGCGTTCAGCTACCTGCTGGACGTTTTCCCCACCCTCTGCGATGTGATCGGGATCCAGCCTCCGGTGGACCTGGAAGGTGAAAGCCTGCGTCCTCTGTGGGAGGAGAAGAAGGATCGTGTCCGCGATTCGGTGTTCCTGCCGTACATCGGCATCCAGCGCGCGGTGCGCGACGAGCGATGGAAACTGATCTGCTACCCGAAGATCAGCTATATGCAATTGTTCGATCTCCAGGCCGATCCGGATGAGAAGGTCAACCTGATCGATCGCGCGGACTATGCACCGCACGTTCAGCGGCTGCTCAAGCTGATGCGCCGGTGGCAAATGAAGGTCGGCGACACACTGGAATTGCCCAGCAAGAGCAAGCCTCCGGAACCAGTCGATCTGACCGGGCAAAAACGCGTCCCTGACCAGTGGCAGCCCGACTGGATTGTGAGAAAGTATTTTGACGGTGTTTCATCTGAAGGCTGAGGACATCTATGAAAACGAGATTGCCGAACGCCAAGCACATCCTTATTGCTCTCACCTGCCTGCTGCCAGCCGTTTGTAGCGTGCCCGCAAGGGCGTCAAACCCTGAAGAAACGCCTCGCAGCGCTGCTACAAACCGGACCAATGTCTTGTTCATCATCTGCGATGATCTGCGCCCGGATGCACTCGGCTGCTATGGGTCCAAGCACGTCAAGACTCCGAATATCGACGCGCTCGCGAGCAGCGGGGTGCGGTTTGCGAACGCCTTCTGCACTACTTCGCTGTGTTCGCCAGCCGGGCTAGCATTCTCACCGGGCTCTACGCGCACCGGCACGGCGTTCGTGACAACTTCACCGAATTGCCCGCCGCACTTCCGCACTGGCCAGGGCGGCTCCGCGAGCAGGGATATGCGACGGCATACGTCGGAAAATGGCACATGGGCGAAGACAACGACGCGCCGCGGCCGGGCTTCGACTGGTTCGTCACACACAAGGGGCAGGGCAAATACTTCGACACGGAGTGGAACGTGAACGGCCAGCGCCGTGAGACGCCCAAAGACTACTACACGCACGTCGTCACCGATTACGCTCTCGACTGGCTGAAGAAACGCCAGCCAGGCAAGCCGTGGGTGCTCTGCCTCGGGCACAAGGCGCCGCATTCATTCTATTTTCCCGAGGAGAAATATGCGCACGTCTTTGACGATGTCCGCGTGCCATATCCGGCCAGCGCTTTCGCTCTCGACGACAAGCCTCAGTGGATTCGCAAGCGGCTGCGGACTTGGCACGGCATCTACGGGCCGTTGTTCGAATGGCGTAAGAACTTTCCTGATGACCGTCCGGAGGCGGTGAAGGATTTCGAGAACATGATCCATGCCTATTGGGGCACCGTGCTCAGCGTGGATGACAGCATCGGGCGGCTTGTCGCGTTCCTGCGGGAGAGCGGCCAGTTGGACAGGACCATCATCGTCTTTATGGGCGACAATGGGCTCCTTGAAGGCGAACACGGCATGGTGGACAAACGCACGATGCATGAGCCGAGCATCCGCATCCCCATCATCGCCTCCGGGCCCGGCCTTCCGGCGGGCAAGGTGGTTACGCAACAGGTCCTGACGGTTGACGTTGCGCCCACTTTGCTCGATCTCTGCGGCGGGCCGCAGATTCCGGGTGTGCAGGGGCAATCCTGGAAGAGACTGGCGAACGAAGGCGACGCGGGCTGGCGCACGGCGTGGTTCTACGAGTACAACTACGAGAGGCAGTTTCCCTACACGCCCAATGTCCGCGGCATCCGCACGGATCAGTGGAAATACATTCACTACCCGCCCGGCGATGGCACGCCGGACAAGCACCTGCCGGAGATGTACCACCTCTATGACGACCCTGGGGAACTTCATAATCTGGCAGCCAATTCCAATTTCGCGCCGATACGTCGCCAGTTAGAAGAGAAGCTCGCCGGACTGTTGGCCGCCGCCGGCTTGGGTGGCGGAAACGACAAGATGCCGCTCGACGAGGGCATCAAATCTGAGCTGCCTGACCAGAGGATTCGGTAAAGCCATGACCTCGTCAAGGAAAGGACCCACATGAGACAGCGCATTCTCTTCTGCATGATCTATCTCTCTGGACAACGGCAGGTTTCGCCGCCGGGCCATCTCCTTAAGCCAGTCGATGCAGACCCGACATTGTCTATTTCCTCGTAGACGATCTTGGATCTGCGGACGTCGGCTTCATGGGAAGCAAAGACTTGCGCACGCCGAATATCGACCAGCTTGCGAAAGAGGGGGGTACATCTCGTTGTATGGACTATTCACCACGGGGCCGAGGTTGACAGGCGGTTGCCAAGGGTCGTTCACTGTCGCCCGCCTTGTCAGCCAGATGTCGGATCGGCCAGACCCACCATAGCGATCCGACCCAAAGTATAGTTCCAGACCGTCTGCCGATATCCAGGGATGATACTCGTCAGCGCCGGTGTTGAGGGTCGGTCCCAAGTTCACCACTTGCCCCCACACAGCATTCTTGGTAGGGCGCCTTGTCATCCAGATATCGTAACCACCATACGCGCTGGCCCGGTTGGAGGTGACGTATAGCGTAAGCCCGTCAGCAGAGATGGATGAAAAGAAGTCGTCCATTGGACTGTTGACGACAGGCCCGAGATTCTGCGGTGGTCCCCAATCGTCGTTAACCGAGGCACGTTTCAGCACCCACAGGTCACCGCCGTCCCGCCCACCGCGCTGGTCTGAATCGAAGTAAATCTCCAACCCATCGTACGAGAAGCAATCAAGCCACTCGCCGCCGTATACGCCCGACCCGAACGGCACCGGCTCGCCGAACGTGAAATCTGCATACGCCGGCGGCGCGGCGAACTGCAAATCCGAAGGCTGCTCACCGCTGAGGATGGCTGACCATCGCCTCATGTCGGCATCGGCCTTTTTCTGATCGTGCAGGCAATCATAGTAGTGCGCGCGGTTGGAGTAGGCGTATGCATCCAGTGGGTCGGCCTCAATCCTGCGGCTGTGAAGACGTACCATCTCTTGATAGTGCTCTTCAAGCGTTTGACCCAGGCCGAGTGCTTCGATGGTTGACACGTTGGGATCGAGAGCGGCGGACCATATTTCGAAGTATGGCGGCCCCAAAGTGAAGAGAAGATTCGTTCTATCCGGGGCCCATGATCCAGCCATGATCTTACCCCCAAGAGCCGTTGCAGGTTCACTTCTACCGAGACCGTAAATGCACAGTCCCATTCTATCATCGCTATCGTTGCAACCGCCCAAACACAATTCTCGCCCTGTTGGGGACCAGGCAACACCACTCCGAGTTAACAAAGGCGCGGGCCCCTGGGCAAGGAGCAATTGCGAAGTTAGCTCATTGACCTTCAGCGATCCGCCTTCGAGATACGCTACACGCTGACCGTCAGGTGATACCGATGGGTAGGAATTTGAACATGCCCTGACCTGTCTCGGCTCGGCGTCTCGGCCCTCGATGGAGATCAAATAGAGCATCTTGTCTTCGCGGGATTGATAATAGACATGCGTTGAGTCCTGGCTCCAGGAGGGCCAGCCGCCACGAGCCAGTCGCCTTGGCTCCGTGCCACCGGATTTGATGATCCAGACCTCTTCTTCTGCCACCGCGCGATGCTGGACCTCACGTTCGGCAGCAATAAGCTCCGAAAGGCGAAGAAACTGGCAATCGCGAACAAAGGCGATGTACCGCCCATCGGGTGACCACCTCGGGTCCCTGCCGGGGACGGTCAGTAGCTCGGTCTCCTTAGTTGCGGAATCGAAGATCCCCACACCGCTCGTGCCGTGTGCCCCCATGCTAAAGGCGAGCTTGTTCCCATCCGGCGACCACTGTCCATTGAATCCATCTGTAGTCACGCGCCGGGCTCTTGCCCGGAGGACACCGTGAATTTCCTCGGCCTCCACCATGGGGAGGAACGCCGCCCCAATAGGCTTTCGGTCAGGCGGATGCCAGGATCTTCCAGCTTGGCAGATATCGAAAATGTATTTCGTGCACTAGTCCCCGAATTGCGCGCGAGCTTCTTGGCCGGGGCTGGTGATCTCGTGAAACATAGCATCGGCTTTGTCGTAGTCACCAAGGGCCGTTTGAGCACAGAAAATGTGATACTGGAAGGCAGGCTTGTCGGGCCAGAGCTTCAGACACGCCTAGGCCTCCGTAATGACACGCTCGCAATCGCCCATCAACATAAGAACCTCACAACGCTGGGTAGATAGATCGAGGAACTCCAGGTTATCCTTGGGCGTGAGCGCAAGCGCGATGTCATTACCCGTCATCGCATCCTTATACCGACCCAGCTCCAGCTACGCGATCGTACGCAACGAGTGTCCCAACGTGTCCCGCGGCCTCAGGACAGTCATGATCACCGCATCATCCTCCATCTTCTCGTACTTCCGCGAGGCGTAGTAGGTGAAGGCTCGCAACCTGCGGGACTCATAATGGCCGGGGTCAAGCTCCAAGGCCTCGTCGAGCGAGGTAAGCTGCTCCTTGACCGTGATAGCGGTCACGGCCCGCAGGAAGTACGCTTCAGCGGTCTCCGGCAGCAACGCCTCAGCCTTCCGCCGGTGCTCATCGATCTCCTTGTGCTTCTCGGCATTCGGCGATTCACTCTCCCAGAGGATTCGCGCCAAAAGCGAATGGGCTGCCCCGGCGATAGCCGGCCGCTTATTCACCAGATTTCCCAGTATTGTCACGGCCTCCTCGGAACGCCGGTTATCGACGAGAATGCCAGCGTGGAGGAGTTGTGCTTCCACCCCGACGTGCTTGCTGTCGAGGATGGGTTTGATCGTCTCAAGAGCGGCATCGCGGTCGGCTTTGGCATACTGCTCGCGCGCCTGTGACAGGATGCCCCTATGCCTGAAGCCTTCAGCCTCAGCCAGTTCAAGCCGGTCACGGTTCCATAGGGAAACGATAACGATTATCACACCGGCTACAACCGCTATTGCCAGAGCCGCAATTGCCTGGGAGCGGTGTCTGCGCAGGAATTTCTCAAGGCGATACGTTACGCTTGGGCCTCTGGCGATGACCGGCTCATGTTCCAGATGTCGGCGGACATCCTCGGCCAGGCTGTTGGGCGTGTCGTAGCGCCGGGCGCGGTTCTTCTCAAGCGACTTCATCACAATCCAGTCCAGGTCGCCACGAACCGCTTTCCTGAGTAGATCGGGCGTGTAGCCGCGGTGCTTTGCGACGTCCGTCAAGGTTTCTCCGAGGGTGCTAAGTTTGGTGGACGGCTTGACAGGCTCTTGTTCCCGGATAACCCGCTGCATCTCGATGTAGCCAGCCTTGCAAAGCTCCTCTTCACTGAAAGGCGTGGCTCCGGTCAGCAGTTCATAGAGCAACACGCCGAGCGAATAGATGTCCGTCCGTGTATCTATATCCAGCCCGCTCATCTGGGCCTGTTCCGGGCTCATGTACACCGGGGTGCCGATCATCTGGGCATAGCGAGTAAAGAGCGCCTTTTCCGTCAGCCGCTGGTTGGTTGCCTTGGCGATTCCAAAATCAATGACCTTGGGCACCGGCCTGTCATCGTGCATCGTGACCATGACGTTCGACGGCTTTAGGTCCCGGTGGATAATACCTTTCTGGTGAGCGTGCTGGACGGCACGGCAGACCTGAACGAAAAGCTCCAGACGCTGGCGCGTGTTCAGTCTGTTCTGGTCGCAGTACTCCGTGATCGTCACGCCACGGACCAGCTCCATCACGAAGTACGGCCGCCCAGTTTCGGTGGCTCCGGCATCGAGAACCTTGGCGATATTGGGATGGTCCATCATTGCTAGGGGAGCATTAACGTTTTGGGGAAAAATCGGGTAATCTTCCAGAAAAACGGTGTCAATAAACAAATATAGGAAGGATTACCCGATGAACACAAATCAATTAGTTCAAGCTATGGTACAGCGGTTGGGCACAGAAATAAAGGGGCTTTTGCGGCAGGTTGAAGGTGGACAACTGCCAGCCAACGCGGTGGAGACGGTGGTCCGCCAAAAACTGTGGCAATTTGGGGGGCAGGCGGTGGCGGTCTTGCTTGAAGCCCTGGATCACAAATTGGTTGCCTCTGCCCCAGTACATGACCGCCGAACCCGAACGGTCGTCACACTGTTCGGACCAATTGACCTGAGCCGGTCTCGGTGTCAGGATGGCCACTATCCTATGGACGAAGCGTTGGGCCTGGTGGGCCAACAGGGCTGGACAGTCGCTGTTCAAGAGGCAGTATGTTTACTGAGTTGCGAGTGCAGCTTTCAGACAAGCAGCGACCTAATGGAACGGCTGCTGGGTCTTTCAATCAGTGCTCCCAGTATTCAGCAAATCAGCCAACAGGCGGGTCAACGGGCCGTGGATGTTAGAGCAGAACAGGCCTGTTCACACGAACCTCGGCTGACGGGCCCCGCCAAAGGCGGATTGGTGGTGGGTATAGATGGCTGTCAGGCACCGCGGATAGACGGCTGGCATGAGGTGAAAGTGGCAACGGTGTACCGGAATGAATCCCGCTGTCGTAAGGCCTCTGGACGGGGTCAGGTATTGCAGAAGGAATACGTGGCGAGTGTGGAAAAGGTCGAAGGGTTTGGCCGTTGCTTGTGGGATGTTGCGCAGCGTTGGGGAGTCGAGCAGGCACATCGGCTGGTGTGTATGGGGGACGGGGCGCCCTGGATTTGGAATCTGGTGGCGGAGTATTTTGCTGGGGCGATAGAGATTGTAGACTTTTATCATGCGTTGGAACACCTGTGGCAGGTTGGGGAGGCGTTGTGGGGAGATCGCGGGCGGAAAGAGCAGACGCGGGGCTGGGTTCGTCATTACCGTAAGCAGCTAAGACGGAGCCGAGTGGACTTAGTAACTATCTCAAAACGGTTAATCGCCAGAGTCGGCGATACCAGAATAACACACAGGCGAGTTTGATAAGGTTAAGATAATTCGATGCCTTCTTCTCGTAACGAACCAAAATTGC
>Ga0315296_10002824_pt1 | contig 14686 bp, 14 predicted proteins | sample YL17G14_18_MG_FD_203921 | JGI IMG/M metagenome (GOLD analysis project Ga0315296, IMG submission 203921) | Sediment microbial communities from Yellowstone Lake, YNP, Wyoming, USA - YL17G14_18 | ecosystem: Environmental > Aquatic > Freshwater > Lake > Sediment | place: USA: Wyoming | collected... | reverse complement strand
ATAGATGGATTGGATGCTTCTGGGAAAGACACACAAGCAATGAGGCTTAGAGGCTTTCTTGAGAGCAACGGGAAAACAGTATTTCTGCGAGTCCATCCTTCATCCGACAATCTTCTCGGGACCAGAGCAAGACAGTTCTTGTTTTCGAAAGGAAAGAGCGCACATTTCGCATCTGCACTGTTCTACATGTTTGACGTTGTTCGTTCAATTCTTCTTTATTCATGGCAGAAATATGACTATGTCATTTTCGTCCGTTACTTGATGGGAACCGCCTACTTGTCTTCACCGTTGCATAGACTTGCCTATTTTTTCTTCGTTTCATTTGTGCCGACGTCGGATCTCATGTTTTTTCTTGATATTGAGCCAGAAGAAGCTTACGGCAGAATTCAGCAAGGACGCAATAGACGAGAGATGTTTGAGAATTTGAAAGAACTGGAGAAAGTCAGGTGCAAAGCGCTGTCATTGGCCTTGGTTGGCAAGTGGAAAATAGTCGATGCTAGCAGGTCAACGGAAGAAGTTGAGAGAGAGATTAGACAAGCATGTTTAGGGCTCTAGAGGCTGCTTTGCTGTTGCACTTTAAGAAGAAATTGAAGCCTTTCTTGCTGCAACTGTTTCTGTGATTCTTGACCTCTCTCGTAAGACTGAACGAGTTTTGAAAGGACTTCAAGGCCTTGTTTGCTCAATTCAATGTCCGATCTGTCCTTGCGATGTTCAAGGTAGAGCCCCACGTGAGCGAGAGTAGAAAAAAGAGGGTTTCGCGGGAGATATCTCCACTCTCTTGTGAGAATGGGAATTCACAATGTGATGCGCGCGCGATTATGTGTAGAGAGTCTTTCTACCTAATCGAACATAGGAATGAAGAGCAGCAAGCGCGCGCTGCCTCTTTCTTGCATAGAGTTATAAAATCAGACGCGAACAAATTCATCTCAGCAGGTGAATCACTTGGATCTATCACTTTTCGATTATGGGACCATTGTCGCGATCGCAAGCCTTATCGTCGCAATAATCGGGCTCTCTATGCTCGCTAAGTGGCACAGAACAACTTTTCTGCTGCTCGGTTGTTGTGACAGCGTGTGCCTTAGGTGAAGCCAAATGAATGGAGAATCTTTTTAATACAGCTAACAACCAATAGAAACGAAGGAGTCTCAATTGCTGGGCGTTGAGGTTGGTGTAGTTAAGGAAATCTTCGTTTGGTCCGATTTTGATTCACCAACTGAGCTAAGAGACGAGTGGTTGCTTCCTTTTGAGTCCGCTATGAAAACGATTCGTATCAACATGAGCGGACCAATAAATAATGCGCGCGCTAACTGGTTTACAACCTAACATTAATGTGCGCATTTAGTTTCATTTTGCTCTCCCTGCTTTCTCTTCTTCTCTTGCGAGACTATTGTTAAGTGTGCTGAGTTCAGAAGCTCTGTTTTGCCTTTTGAGGTGAGTGCTTTATGCAGAAAACTGCTGTTGGACAGCCATGTGCTGGAGAATGCGCCAAAACAATAGATGGCATAAGCTACACCTGCCCCAAATGCGGCGTCCATTACTGCTACACATGCGCCTACTACGCCCGATGGAAGTGTCCAAAATGCGGAACCCAACTAACATAGAACGAGTCGTTCGCATACGGCGAAAACTAAAGGAGAACCACTATTTACGTGGAAAAGCCGTATACAAGCGTGAACGGCTGGAATTAACTATCCCAGCCAAGTTCCGAGACGTAGTTGAACCCTTCTTAGACAAAGACCTAAAAGTCGAGGCTAGGCGAGAAGGCAACAACCTAATCATAGAAGCCAAACCAGTCGAAAAACTCTGGTGAAAACGTTTGGGACACCTTTACGAAACATTGTAAAAACACCCTTGCACAACAAAAGAAAAAACAGCGATAGCGCCCAGAGAGCAAAGATAGTGCCTTGAAGTCTATTTCCATGAAATTTCCCATGGAAGTAAAAAAAAGAGGGTAGGTGGCTTTGGCTTCTGCGTCATTGTCAAACGTTGTAGTAGAGGAACGTATCTGTAAAACTTGCTGTTGCACTCCACCAGATGCCTTGTGGAAAATAGAACCAACCCTTGATAGTTGTTTGTATTGTTACAGTGTATTCGCCAGCTTCAGGCCAATTTATTGCGTATATACCAAGAACAGTTTCCTCGGCCCCAGCAAGATAAGAGTATGTCCACCAGTTGAGATGTATTCCGTTAGTCTCAGGCCCAAAAGTAAAATCCGTTGTCGTGACGTACTTCACCAGAACAGGTGCTATTGCTGCTAGAAGACTTATTTCTGGAGCATATGGAGCAGTTGCGAAAGTTAGACCAGCAGCCAAGACGTTCAGAAGGTCGGTCCCTATTCCTTTCATATCCTGGCCTGACTCCGAGCCTTTCCATTTTTGCAGATTTAGATAGCGTGAGCTGTCTATGGGTGTAGTTGCGTATTTATGTTTGGCACTGATGTGAACGTCGATTTCCTCAATAAAGTGATCATTGCGGTGCGCGTTTGGCACTGACGCTGTTACTCCTGTGTAGAACGTGGGTTGAGTCTGCCCTTCTTTCGTTTTAGTCTCAACGGAAAATAGTCCACACCAAGCATTTTTCTCGAAATTGTCATCATACATGTTTCCGGCGCGTTGAGTGACCACATGCTCTCCAATTTTCCAATAGTTAGAACTGTCTGGAGCCACTGCAGGTCTATACTTTATCTTTATGTCTCCGTCGACAATCCAATGCCCTACCCAAGTTGTGATCACGATGCCTACGGTCGTACTGCTTTTTCCCAACAAATAGCTTGTGATATCCATGGTTTTAGTTGCCTCAGTCTGGATTGTCCATCGATTAAGCTTTTGTCCATCTATATACAAGTCCAAGTATCTTGGGTATCCGTCACCATAGTCTTTTGCGTGGATTGTTATTACAGCTCCACTTGCTACATTAACGATACTTTCAGGCAGTTGCGCAGGGAAACTTATAACGTTGTATCCAGTGTTCTCAAACCAGTACCAATTTGCGTATTGACTGGAATACTGTCTGAAGTGTTCATTTGCGCTGTATACAACGCAGATATGCGCTCGTACAACCCAGTATCCGACATAAGTGGTCAGCGTCACCTTTGCCGTATTCATCGTGTAGGAGATGTCGTCCCACCACTTCGCTTTGCTTGTTATGTCTTGCGAGAAAGAAAATGATCCAGATACTATTTTCCCGTTCCAGTTGTTATCGCTCCATATTTTTTGATCGTTAATGTAGACCTGGAGATATCGGGCTATTGGCGTTCCAGAGGGATATTGGTCTCCATAGCTTTTTCCTTCTATTTTTAATGTCACGCCTCCAGTTACTTGTCCTTGAGGCGGCAAGTAAAATGGACTTGTAGACTGAGGAGTCCATCCTGTGTTCGCAAATTTCTGGAACATTATCGAATCAACGTTGTACACTTGGGGACTGGCAGCACTTACAGGGAGGAGTGGAAGACTACACATTGTGACGAGTATTGCAAGCAAGACAATGCCATATTCAGTTTTGCGCATTTTCTTCACATTCCTTTTATTTTCCTACATTTTATTCGTTGTTGCATGACAAACGCAACAACATTTACTTCTTATCTCAGGAAGCGCGCGCGCTACGCTTAACACGCTTGACATAGATGGCTGTTGCAACTGCTGCGATTACTGTTGTTGAAGCTAAGCCAATGTAGGGACCCAACAAGCCAAACTTATCAACAGAAACCCACACGCCGCCAGTAGGAGGCAGAATAGTGTACGCTGCAGATGATCCTGATCCTACTCCTGCTACTATTGCAAGATACGTTTGGTTCCCAACATGTCCAGCCGGTATCGGCACTGTGTCATTGCTTGGGTCCATCCACGCGTTCGAGACAAAAGAAAACGCCCCCGGGAGTTCATTACGGTGCCATCGAAGATCTCCTGTCCAGTTACCGGAAAGCAAGAGTCCATCGGAATTCAAAAATGCCGTTGCATCGTAAAGCACCTCAGTTGTGTTTTCATCAACCACTGTGATTCGATAGGTAGCGTTAGTATCTCCAGTTTGATTCAAAGTTATGCCATAGGGTAAGGGCATGCCAACAACATCATCAGAACTGGAGACTTCAGGAGGACAACTGGCGCGAGCGGAGGCGCTATAACCCGTCCCGGGTGGTGAGTGCGATAAGCCTCCGCCAACAGAGACATCTTGACGCCAATACGATCTTGCTCTTGCCCAAGCGTTAGCATAAGCATCGCCACAGTTTACACTAGAACTTTTCTCCTGTGGGCAGCTGCCAGAAGCACTCTTCGTGTTTACTTTATAGCCGTGTGTATTGCACCAAGTCTCTGCCTTGGTAGACACACTACCCTTCCATCCCCAACTTAACCAAGCCTGAGTAGTAGATGTGCATATCAACAACATCATAGCCGCAGTAATCAGCATTATGGCAATCCTCTTTTTCATCGATTCCCTCTCCTTTCTCTTTCTTTTTCTCTTGAAGGGATTCTAACCCGCTAGAGAATCCTGTTTATCGGCTTCTCATCCCTGCACGGTAGAAGCCAGTCATACCAAGTGACAGTTTTGCTGTTCCCTTCAATCACATAGTGGCTTCATAAACTCTTTATAAGTTTTGTGGTAATTTGTTCTAGTCACCTTAAAGTGTGCGGGGTTCTAAGCTGAGTTCTTCCTATTTGTCTTTATGCAATCCTCACAGCATCTAAGCAGTTGAGTATTCATTTTCTTTTTCTAGATAGGGATATTCCATCAATAGAACAGACATACTCAAATCCAGCCTCTATAAGCCTAGATGCTTCTGAAGGCTTCTTAGCAGTAGAGTACATTCATCTTCAGAAAAGCTAACCAATTAAGTATAAGGATCTTGAAGATGGCACTATATTTCTTTGAAGAGGAACTGATTATCTTAGTCAACCGTCCAGTGGTTGAGATCTCCCGCTGCTCTACTTTCCTCAAAGCATATTTTCCCTTTTTCTAGAAGAGAGAGGCCAATTCTCCGAGTTGTGCAGATCATCTACACAGCTCGGAGAAGTAAACTCACTTTCAGAGCTTCTTTCTTTTCCCCATGCTTTTTCTCCTCAACTTTCGCGCGCGCTATGCTCCAAAAAATATTTATCTATGAACACACAACAACCAATCTTTGCATGTACAGGAACACTTTCCGTGCATGTCTATAGTAAAAGGAGAAAAAAGATAGAATGTTTAAACACGGAATAAAGCTAGTGACAGCAACCGTAATTCTCTTTGTAGTTTTTGGCACAATGGCGCAACTCGTGCCCAAAGCTCAAGCCGCAGGCACCAACGTTATCCAAAATCCTGGGTTTGAGTTAAGCACTGCTTGGACGGCGCGTTACTCCACGTTTCTAGGAAGCTATGCCAAAGTTCAGGATTCAGCGTACAAGCACACAGGAAGCTATTCAGGCTTAACCCAAACGACAAATCCAAAACAGGAATTCTGTGACGCGGAGCTATATCAGACCCTAAACATCGGAGTGCAAGGTCTAGGAGCGTTTTACTATTGGATACTCAAAGGATCAAGTGCTCCAAACGGCTACGACACTGGGGATGCTTGCATATACATGACTGGAGGCTATACCCTAGTATACTATCACGGCTTTGACAGCAGCAGCCCCCCAGCAGATGGCACAACATGGAAGTACATCAATGCTGGAAATCCACCAATAGGCACATGGACACAAGTGTCACGCAACCTACGTACCGACCTTGTCAACAAGTTTGGATCAGGGATTCTGACGCAAAACGTTTCAGAAATAGCGCTGTACTCTCACGGCTGGATGGATCTAGAGACAAAATACAAGTACGGGCAAAGAGTCAACTGGGACGACATTTACATGGAAGGAAACCCTCTAAACTACACCGTTTCCTTGACTAGCGCCACATTAGACGGCAAGACAAATGTCGGCAACATAACCCTCGCCGGCATCACCTATACCCTGCCAAACTCCGTGCAAAAGCCTGCTGGCTCCTACTCTGCTACAGGAAACGCTCCTTTCAACTACAAGTTCGATCACTGGGAAGTCAGCGGAGGCATAAATGTTTCCAACCCTAACTCGCAGACCACAACGGTCACAGTAAGCAACTCTGGCACCCTAAAGGCAGTATTCCAAAAGAAGCCTTGGACGTTCATGGTCTACTTAGATGCGGACAACAGCCTAGACTGGTACGGACCGTTCAACGTCAATCAAATGGAGACTGTAGGATCAACATCAAACGTGGCGATCATCGTGCAAATGGATCGCCTCGGACTCCCAGCAAAGAGGTACTACATCACAAAAGACAACGACACAGGAACAATCAATTCACCTGTCATTCAGGACATAGGCGAAGTGAACATGGGCAACCCCACAACATTGGTCAACTTCATTGAATGGACAATGACCAACTACCCAGCCGAGCGGTACGCTCTAGTCATGTGGGATCACGGCGGTGGATACGAAGGCGTATGTTGGGATGATACAAGCGGTGGCGACTACCTAACCATGAGTGAACTCAAGTCAGCTCTAAATACAGTTAAAACCGATACTGGAGCAGTGATTGACGTCATAGGGTTCGATGCTTGCCTGATGGCTCAAGTTGAAGTCGCTTATCAGATCCGAGGATTGGTTCAAGTCTTCGTGGCTTCAGAGGAAACAATAGCAGGCGACGGTTGGCCCTATCACTGGGTCGTTGGAAACCTCACAGCCTATCCTGCCATGAGCGCACAGCAACTTGGAACACAAATCGTTGTCTCCTATGGCGACTACTATGGAAGTGCTGCCTACGGCAACGATCCAATGGCTACCATGTCAGCCATCTATATGTCGCCCATTGAAGGAATGGCTCGAAGCATGAGTGACCTCGGAAGCTGGCTTTCAGCCCATCTAAGCACGTACAGAGCGGACATCACTTGGGCTCGACAAAACGTATACGAATACTACTACCGCTCAACGGATTTTGTAGACACCTATCACTTGGCCCAACTCCTAAGCCAAAGGATCAGCGATGCCAGCTTCCAACGGGCATGTCAGAACGTGGAGGGAAACATCACGAGCACGGTCTTTTCAGAATGGCACGGAAGCTCGGCTACCAACTCTCACGGACTCTCAGTCTACTTCGCCGATTCCAACTACGACGCCACGTACAACACGCTTGACATGTCAGTAACGTATCTCTGGGATGACTTCGTTAGGCAATACCTCGGCATCTAGCAAACGCAAGTGCTTGACAACGCCCGACCATTTCAACAGTTCCCATCTTTTTCTCTTGTTCAAATGAGACGTCTTTAAACTTGACTAACTAAGCCTAAGCTGCCGAAACATCAATCCCTCGCGCGCGCTGAAAATTGACCTCAGAGAAATCAGGCAAGATATGCGTTTTCGTCTCTTGGATCTGGGTTGCCTTGAAGACTGCGCCAAGAAATATAACGGCACTCTATGGTCTTTCATAAGAAGACCCGGAACCGCCAAAATAATGCTTAGTCAAGACTCAATGCAGAAGATCGCTTCAATTTAAAGAGTTTTGAATGGACTTTGCTGCATCGCACGGTTACGCGCGGCTCTTAATCAATTCTCAGATTACATAGTCCAGCTTTCTCTGGATATCGTTTTCATAAGAGCAATTGCGCAACAGGTCTTTAAGCTCCTCTAGTATCCTCTCGTTTCTTTCTGCCCAGTCAGGGTAGAGGCTGACAACCTCAACGGCATTAGGGTGACTTGTGTCTCCTACTTTGATAATAATCCCGTTGCTCTCGGCAAAAAATCAACAACAAGACTGGGCAGCCGATATTCTGTATCGAAGACATAATGCGCTCCTTTGAACCGCACACACACACGCTCGCTGCACTCATACCGCTGTTCTCGGCAGTAGGGCTTGAATCCTTTCCTGAGTTCTTTGTTTGACTTCATCAATCACATGCTGTATTATCTGACACAGTATCGCTTTGATCTGCCTCTCTTGGAGCGGCGGCATTCCGCCTTGCAGAATTCCATTTCCATAGCGAAAAGTGCCTTCCGACAAATCGAAATCAACTTCGTTGACTAGTGAACTGATTTGATTCAAAAAGAGGTGAGTATATCGATCTGCGTATTCATTAGCATTTTTCTTATAATCTGGGCTGCATCCTAGTTTGTCTTTGCTCTCAATGAGTTCAAGTGCAAACTCAACCCAGTTCCAGAAATTTCATACCTTTTTCCCACGCTTTCGTTCCCCATCCATTTTCACCATCAGCCTCGCCTTTGTACTCTTTGTTTTCGCCGCAATCTCCATGCTCACCATAGCAGTGGCGAACATTCTCGAGCTTGTTTTCAAAGAACTGCCTCAGTTGCTCAATGTCTTGATCATTACCAAAGAATCTTAATCTCAAAGTGGAAGGCCGAGGTTTGCCTTCCCAGAGAAAATGCCAAGTCTGGACTCTTGCTCTGAACTCGTCCAGGGCTGGCCTGACAACTTTGGCTAAGCAATCATCGTTCGAAACGTACTGAGATTGATCGATGTTGATTTCGATCCATTTCAAGAGACCCACCGAGTGCATGTTGGAAGTTAAAGCCTAAATGCTTTTCGCGTGCAGCCTGTTCCCAGATCTGTTCGTGCTTCTGGCTTTGCTTCATCCATGGATGGCGATGTGCCTCGGGATACGATAAGCATCGTCTAGAAGGCGAAACTCAACTGTGTCACACTTGAAAAAGAGAATTAGCGCGCGCAAAGGATTCGCATCTATCTCTCTTTTCTCTCTAACCATTCTGGAATTATGACCGCTCTGATAAGCTCTTGAATTGTTATGCCTTTTTCCTTTGCTATCGTCGCGAGTCTATCATAAACCTCACTGTCCAGAGTCTGCATGAATTTGGGCATTACAGATTCACAGTTCATCCTATCACTGTCAAGTTCTATATATTTCATTCTAGAAGTATCCACATGGAAAGATTTAATAAGGTTGCTATGTATATCGTGATATTGCTGGAGATATATGAAACCAAGCGAAACCGTGAATTGCGAGGTCAGCAAGGAAATCCATAAGAGGATAATCAGGGACTTCATGGACCTAATAGTCTTGGCTGAGCTTAGAACTAGACCGCTATCAGGATGCGACATCATATCCTTCATCCACAAGAAACATCATCTGCTCGTTTCTGCTGGAACCGTGTATTCACTGTTGTACTCGCTTGAGAGACATGGACTGGTAGAGGGAACATGGTTTGAGAGGAAAAGAATCTACAAGCTCACGGATAAAGGAAGCAAAAAGATAGAAGCAATACTCTCAGACAGCAAAACCAGCAACTTCCTTTCGCTTTTCATCACATAATAGAATGCTCCTCTACCCCGCTGGGAAATCCAGTTTTAGCGCGCGCGACTTGTTTCAATGATTGTGCTCGCCCTCTGAGCAGCCCTGATGAAAAAATCTTCGTCTTCTTTCACATTCAAGTCAAATCCAAAATGTGGACTTGGCTTGCAAAGGAAGAGCTCACAAGATGGATTGAGTGACAAATACACCTATCTATAGGTCTTGTAACTGGACACATCCAAGAATGTGGTAGCAATATGGCAAGATGGAAACAAGTATTGGCTATATGTCTGATGATATCTGTAGCTCTAATCGGCGCGTATTTTCTGATGCTAGACAAGTCTCAGTTTTTCCAATTTGGTTCGGCCTCTCTCAGTTTTGAGCTTAGAAATGACTCCAACAGATACCTTGATGTTTCGTTCTTCCTCTACGGTGGCATAGGAAGACTCCAGTTCAATGGCACAAGAGCATCAAATCTGCATGGCAACTTCTCTGTCTGGGAGATATCAGATGGATCTGGGATTGAAGTTGATTGCAGTAGCCTAGCTCCATCAGATCACTTGAGCTTCATAATCGAAGACATAAAGACTACTCCCATGTTACAGAACATAAGAGACACTGATTTGAGAGTGAGCTTCCCCCAGGGCGATGAGAGTGATTTTTCATACAATAGTGCAGTCTCCTTGCAGAACGATCAAGGAGTATCTATCGTGAGCAGATACTACGAAACTGTTGGATTGAATCAGAGCACACACTACCTGAGATATGAGGACAGAGTAACCTCTCCAATCTATCTGAATGTCCTGATAGCAGTAATGGCAACATTCTTTGTAGGAATGGTGGCAATGAAGGCTTGGCAAAGAGCCAGATGGTTTCCAATCATTTCAATTTTCATTCTCTTGATTACATTGTCCCTGTATGTTTTTCTCGGCTCAGGATCAGAGATCAACGGAAAACATTGGTGGTGGTTGTTCCCCCTCTCCATTTTTATTCATGGCTATGATTGGCACATTGTGGGAAATCTGTTCTACTTCATGATACTTTCAATTCTTTTTGAGTTGTTTCTAAGAATAAGAGCTCAGTGGATGAAGAGAGACATGGCAATCTGGTATTTTTTGCCCCTGTTCTTTCCGTTTGTTTTCTCAATATCCAATCTTATCGTAAATGAACAGTTCGGTTTTGGGCTTTCTTTTTCCATAGAAATCATGACATTTGCATTATGGCTCTATATCATAAAGCAACATGATGAATTGATGAAAAACAGAATCTGTCTCTTGATGGCAATCTTATCAGGCATTCCTGCATACACTTTCCTGGGGTGGGTTGTCTCGTTCTCCTTTGGTTTCTCAAATGATCCTTATGAAAGCTCGTTGGCTATTTGGCACATAATAGTAGGAGTCCTGAGTGGTATGGGGGTTCCTTTGTTTGTCTTTAGACATGACATCTGGCAGAAGTTGAAGAAGGCAAGAGTTCATTTGTGCGCGCGTCAGCTAAAGAAAACATAAATTTCCAAGAATCCAATTGTGAGTGAGCAGTCATGAAATCCGAAAAGAAAAAGTTCAGATTGGACATGGTCATCACGAAAATCGAAGTAGTTGGCGAAGATAGAGGCGCTCGCGTCTATAAGTTTAGAATGGTTCCCGACCCTCGTGTATGGGAGAAGAAAGTGGTTAACGGCGAACAAGGTTATTGGCACAAAATTGACAACATGTTTTTGTCTGAGAAGCAGTTGGCACAAGCAGCACCCACACTAAGAGGCAAGTCTATCAGCCTTGAAAGTGTTGGTTTGAAGAATAAAGATGAATATCTGAGGAGAAGCAAGAAGAGAATTGAAGACAAATCACCTCCTTAATGGTTCGAGTTTCGGTCTAGCAGTGTTATATGTTGACATAAGGCACTCGACTAAGATAGCTCGAAAAATGAAACTTTATGAACAAAAACTCTACTACGAAACCTTCTTGAATGAAATGATTTCCGTTGTTGACGATTTTGGCGGTTACACTTTCAAGACGGCGGGTGATTGTGTGATAGGCTTCTTTCCTGAAGAATGTGGGTTCCAATGGGCAGACAACGTAATTCTTTGCGGTCTGATGATGATTGAGATAGTCAAGAAGAACATCTCGCCACACATCAAATCCAAGGGACTTCCAGCCCTCGAATGTCGTGTTGGAGCAGACTATGGGGACGTTCAAGTAGTCAAATTATATTCTGAAAAGCTGCCTTTTAGTCTTGAGGTTATTGGAAGCGTTATGAATGTTGCGGCGAAAATCCAAGCCGAAGCTGATACGAATGAGATGTTCATCGGACAGAATCTGGCTGAACTGATATACACCGATTTTCGGGTGCATTGTGAACCTAAAGATGAATTGAAGTTCAATGGCGACACGTATGAAGTCTTCAAGGTGAACTACAAAATCTGAATTTAGGACACAGAAGAAAAAGAGTAGTTCGTGCTCTTATCGCGCGCCAAACCGAGTTTGCTTATTCGGCAATGATTGATCGGATCTGGCTCTTTGTTAGAGGATATTTCTAGCGCGCGCACGTCTCTCATAGTTTCGAGGATGCCTGTAATAATACTCCATTCCCAAACTATCACCGAAATAGTCCCTCAAAGTCATCGGTTTGTTTGACAAGCCTTTCTCCAAGTAACCCTCTAATGCTTTATCAATTCCGTGAAGTTGACCTATCATAAAGAATCTCTTGCGCCTTTGAGGAACGCCAGCGCGCGCTAGAACCCTAGAAAGAGATAGTTGAGTGTTGACTCTTGGGCGACGTTTTCCTTATGTTCTGGATGTCTGCGTTACCGCTCAGGCGTCTTGGATAGTCGAGTTTAAACATGTTCATCACCGTCGCTCAGGGGCAGCCAACAGAACTGTTAACGATAGAGCCTAGAACATTCTTCTCTAAAATTTGATTTCGCCCTTCTTGATTAGCTCCTGCACTTTCCTCAGCGAGTATTCAACCCCGTGGCTACGGTCTGCAAAAAAGCCTTTTCCAACCTGCTCATCAATCCACTTAAAAATCTCCGGAGAAACAGTGACCGTCAGCTTAGCTTTCACCATTTTCAATCCCGCAAGCTTATCAAACATGTCTTTCTTAGGTGTTATCCATAATTGTCGGGGTTCATCTGGCTTTAGCGTAAGTCATTAGGGAAAATAAGCAAACATTATATACTTTATGGCGCTTGTTCTAGCCTCAGGGACGAAGATGTTAACGACAAGGAAGTTAGCTGCCTTGTGCGTGCTGGCAACGCTGATCCTCTCTGGACAGGCTTTCGCCTTGGAACCAACTCGAATAACGTTTCTCCACAGTGAAGGCTCCTCGTGGAGTGATAGCAGAGAAACGGAAGGCTACATTGTTGAATGGAACATGACCACTACCACTACTGTGTCTTTTCCAGTCGATGTTGACGCTTACAACAACGGAACCATAGACCCTTCAAGCACAGACCAGGTTTGCTTCAAACTCTCCACTCCAGAATACGAAGGCACGGTCAACATCACAGTTTCAGGCCACATCAACATAACAACGAAGGGAATAATTCCCATAACTGGATACGCAGAGTTTCAGAACACAACTTCAATTCCAGCGTCTACTCCCCTGGGCGAATGGAACATAAGCTATCCAATACCAGTGTCTATCGGCGTAGGCGTCAGCATAACTGTCACGGTTATACCAACCTTTTACGTCAACGCTTCAGTGACAGCTAATGTTGCGCTGACGGGACCGGCGATAGCTTTTACGCCGCCACTCACATGGAAGACAGATGGAGCCATAGAAAACGTCACTGTAATGCCTGTTGACGCGGAGTTAGGCGACGAGATCGTGGTTTCCGCTCATGACTTCACTTACAACTGGAACGCGTCGCTAACCGTGGAACTCAAGCTTGAAGGCATACACTTGATAACCAGTCCAGCCTACTGGTTTGAAACTCCGAGCCTGCAGGCGGACGGAGAAGCCGCTGTGTCATTCAACATTCAAGTGATTCCAGAGTTTCCACATGTGGCCGCAGTTGCCGTGTTATGCTTGGCTGAGGCTGCTTTGCTGTTGCACTTTAAGAAGAAATTGCGGAACGGCTAGTTCCGTCTCTTCCCCTCTTCTTTTCTGAACACGTAGATCAACAGTTTTCCATTGTGATATCTTAAACCGACCTTCATTCCCGCTTTCCTTCTCCCTTTTTCTTGCTCTATTTTTCTATGCTGCCCAGCGCGCGCTCGAGTCTCTCCCGGGCTACCATGAAACCCTAGTCAGGACGACGTTCAAACTCTCGGCTCCCATTGGGCTTTATTGGCGACAAAAATGTCAATGCCTAGAAAACTAGTGATTCCCTTGCAACAACTTTTGCCTCCGTTCTTCTGTAACGATAATTGGGTAAACGCTGAGCCATGATTCAGGGAATCGCTCTTGAGGGTAGGTTGGACTGTAGCGCTTTTTCGTTTTCGTAAACCTCCATAAGGCTCTTAATGCAATCCGCAAACGAGGCTGAATTTCCCTCGGTGAACTCGATTCTCAGCTGGATGCAAAAAGCTTTCAGAATTGCTTCCTCTAAAATTGACGCCGTTCCAAGAATTTGACCTCTGCCACAACCCAGAATATTCCTTAGCACCATGGAGAACACTTCTGGTTTTCTCGGGATTTCGTGCCTTGGGCACCCTTTTTTCTCAAGATGGTTATAGATTATGTTCGCATTCATCTTCCCGAAGATGCTCTCAATTACATAATCAACGGTACGTAATAGCAGTTCATCAAACTTGTCCAAACCTTGGCCTCTTAAGAGCAGTTTCTAACAGGCATTCAGACCTTATTTTATTTTCGGTAAGGAAATTAGCAAAAACATGCAGAAAACAAAAACCATACGTCATTCGGGGTTACGCACTAGTTTTTATTTTCTGCCAGAAGTATCACTTTTTTTTGCAAGATAGAAAAGAGGAGGTGATTGCATGAACCCTAAAGCACTCTTGCTTGCTTTCTTATGCCTCGCAGCAGTGGGTCTAGTTGTCGTTGCACCACTACTACACAATGCCTGTTCGCAAATTTTCACTGTCAGAAACAATAGTTTCGCCAGCTACAATGTCTTTGTTCAGAAGTACCAACCACTTGGGGATCCCATAGACACTCCGGTGCCTAAGTAAGTTTAAGAATCCGATGCCTAACAATTAAACGGTTTGGAAAATGCGCGTCAAGCTCTCCGCACTCGATGTTAAAATCCTCCGTACATTGGGTGAAAAGACGCCTAGAAACTTGGCAGAGGTAGCCAGAAGCCTCGGAATACCTACAAGAACTGTGCATTTCAGAATTAGCCGGATGAGCCATAAAGTGCACCTGCGTCTTAACGCCTCCATTTTTCACGCCAAGTTAGGTATGAAGCGGGCGGTGGTTTTCGCTGATGCTTTCCCAGGGTTGGAGAGACTGCTCTTTGAATGCTTGAAA
>Ga0315296_10002823_pt1 | contig 14687 bp, 17 predicted proteins | sample YL17G14_18_MG_FD_203921 | JGI IMG/M metagenome (GOLD analysis project Ga0315296, IMG submission 203921) | Sediment microbial communities from Yellowstone Lake, YNP, Wyoming, USA - YL17G14_18 | ecosystem: Environmental > Aquatic > Freshwater > Lake > Sediment | place: USA: Wyoming | collected... | reverse complement strand
GCATTCAAAACTAGGGTGTGATACGCTGTGTGCTACACCCTGATTTTCTCATCTTCCGAGGGTCAAATGGGCCACCCAGCCCAAGTATACCTCAACCAACTGTCCGGCAAGTCATTGACTCCCGCAGCCGAGGATGCTGAGAGTTACCCATAAGTACGTGTCAGAGTCAAGCATCTTCTACGAGTTGCGTGCAAATTGGTTTCTTTCGTAGGCTCATGGAAAGGGAAGGATTTCCTAGACACGAACGACTTCTCACAAGAAGAGATCAAACTCGTCCTAGACACGGCGGACACGCTACGGCGGATGTTCTGGTCGCATAAGAAGCATCACTACCTGCCCGGCAAGACGTTGTTCATGCTGTTCTACAACCGATCGCTGAGAACAAGAAACTCGTTTGAAGCCGGAATGTATCAACTGGGCGGACATGCTCATTTTCTGAGCCCACAGGATGTCTACACACCCGCGCTCCCGGAGGATATGGTGGCCTATCAGACGGAAGCCATCTCTGACGTTGGCAGGGTCCTTAGCAGATACGGTGACGCGATAGCGATCCGAATCTACGGGGACGCAGCCAAATGGATCATCGGCAGAGGCCATAAGGTTGTGCAGGAATTCGCCAAACACGCAACCATTCCCGTCCTCAACATGGAGGACGACATGTATCATCCATTCCAAGCGCTTGCAGACGCCCAAGCAATGCGGCAAGCAATTCCGAAACTGAAGGGAAAGAAACTCGTCGTATCCTACGCCTACTCGGGAGGGCTGAAACCCCTGGCTGTTCCACAAAGCGAGGTACTCATCGGAACACAGCTGGGAATGGATGTCGTGCTCGCGCATCCAAAGGGTTTCGAGCTGGAAGATGTAGTGCTCGATGCAGCCAAGTCAAACGCGGACAGATACGGAGGAAGGTTCAGCGTCGTTAACGATATGAAGAGCGCCTTTGAGGGCGCTGATGTCGTATATCCCAAGGCGTGGTCGCCCAAGAACTTCTTCCCTCCACACAGCAGTTCCGTGGACAAGCAAGGTGCTACCGCATTTCAAGACAAATTCAAGGGTTGGATCTGCACGCAGGAGTTGATGGATCTCACGAACAAGGGCAAGTACATGCACTGCGGCCCTGCAGACCGCGGTCAAGAGGTCACCGACGACGTCATCGACAACAAGAACTACTCACTGTACTTCGAAGAAGCTGAGAACCGACTGCATGTGCAGAAAGCCGTAATGGCTTTGGTAATGGGTGACCGAGCGGTTCGACGCAAGAAACGAAGTCGCTGAAATAGCGTATCAGGAGATCAGAGAGGCCGAGAACTCAGGCCACACTCTCATTTCTGGTTAAGTTTCCGCAGTTCGATGAGTATCTCCTTCAGAAGCGAAAGCACCAGTCTCCGATAGCCTATGGTGCTGGAGAGCTTAGCCCATTTGCGTGAATCATTACCAGTAATGTAGCTTTCGAGGGCCTCTAGGATATCCTTCTCCTCTTTGACCGAGCCTTTTTCCATACTCCTTCCCTCACAACTTCTCATTCTCAATGTATGAATACGATGCCAGCTGAGATTGCGCATCCGACAGAGTCCGGGTCCACTTCTCTCACAGCGACTGGGTACACATCCCAGCCCACCTTAGTGACGAGATCAAACACGTCTATGCCTACTCCCTCCATCGATGGACGAGCCTTGAGAGGAAAACGGCATCTTCCGCTGTCCAGGAACTGGCAGACCTGGCCGGAGCATAGCGCGGTTTTGCATCCGCCTGCTGCGAAGCCCGCTGCAAGATAGTAGCCGTCGTTGAAGGCGAGCGCTTCGATGGTGCCTGCAATCTCATGGATTCTCCGTTGATGTGCCATGTGGCCAATGTGCCATTTCTCATCGTCAACAAAGTCGGTTGCGGGAGAGACATGAGTCTTGAACAGAACGGCACATTTGTATTTCTTCAAGATCTTTCGCATCTGGCCTGGTGGCGGAGTGTAGGGAGGGCAATTCACGCACTCCCCGTAGAGGTGGCATCTTGGAACCGAGCATTTCAGTCGGACCCTTTCGTCTACGACAACGTAGGAAGCGGGAATGACCTTTGCGTCGGCTGCGCCAAGCTCGAGAGCTTTCTTGCGATACTTCTCGGCGTCTCTTGTCAGCTGCTTCTGTGACGGCTTGCGTACAACTTTCCTAGCCTTCAGTTTCTCCGCGGCCATGATCGTCCGAACTCAGCCTTTGGGTAATGACATGCTCGAATATATCATCTGACTACTCAGAACCACCTAAGCCTCTAAGCCTCTAGCCTAGCACACGCACTTGATTCGATCGAAGTTCTAAATCACACCCATCTTGAGGCACAGCGATCAGAAGACTAATCAAGCAAGCTGAACGATCGTCATCTTGGTTACATGGAATGACGGTCCGCTGGAACCAAGTACGATTCGCGCAAGAGAGTGTGTTCGACTGTATCGGAAGAACACCCCTTGTTGAGCTTCGTAAGATCTGTCGTGCCGAGAGGATTTCACCCAAGATCCTTGTCAAGCTAGAGTACATGAATCCCACAGGCAGTCTCAAGGACAGAATCTACTACGAGATGATCACCCGTGCCATCGCGCGGAGGGATCTCAAACCTGGCATGGAGATCCTTGAGGCGTCAACAGGGAACGCAGGCATCGCATGCGCCTTCGTCGCAAAACTACTTACCTATCCGGCAACCATCGTCCTTCCGTCGGGGATGAGTCAGGAACGGATGAAGCTGATTCGAGCATACGGCGCCAAAATAGTGAACACGCCTGGCGCGGAAAGCGACGTTGACCTCAGCATCAAGAAGATCGAGGAACTGAAACGAGACACCCCTGGCAAGTACTGGGAGCCCGCCCAATTCACGAACCCTGACAACATCAACGCCCACTACAAGACAACGGGACCTGAAATCTGGGAACAGACGAAAGGCAAAGTGGACTGTTTCGTAGCCTCTCAAGGGACCGGCGGAACCCTTACCGGCGTGGGCAAGTTTCTGCGCAAGAAGAATCGCAAAGTTCTGCTGTACGCGGTCGAACCTACCGAAGCACCAATCCTCGCAAAGCGAAAATGGGGAACGCACAAGATCGAAGGAATAGGCGATGGGTTCGTTCCGCGGAACTTGCACCTCAATCTGATGAATGGCGTGGTGACAACGACCTCGGAAGAAGCCCTCAACATGGCGCGACGACTGTCAACAACCGAAGGTATCTTCTGCGGGATCTCTTCGGGATGCAATGTCGCAGCCGCGGTGAAGATCGCTCGGAAGCATCCGAAACTTCGTGCCATCGTGACGATGATCAACGACACAGGTCAGAGATACTTCTCGACAGAACTGTGCGGTGAAGCCAAGTCTGTCGAGATACCAGAACGTGAACATCCACTCGACGATTACAGCCTCTCAGAGCTGGACAAGTATCAGTCGTCTTGGGAGATCATCGAATAGCTCTCACGTCTCACTGTGTCCCAAATGGGCCCGCGTGAGTGCCCTGTGCCGTTCGAGGAAAGCCTATATCACGTCTTGGGACTGTCAAGCGAAGAACGGAATTGGCCGACAACCTGCTTTTCAACATCGGGTTGCTTCTCGCTCTCGTTGGATTCGCGGTCGGGATACTGGCAATCTTCGTCGCGATCCTGAGATCCGCAAGGGGAACGGGACAGGTCCGCGGTGGCGGAGTGGTGATGATAGGTCCGGTGCCAATAGTCTTCGGAACAGACAAGGAATCCGCTCGGATCCTGATACTCCTCGGTATCGTCCTGATGATCATTTTGCTTCTCTTCACAGTACTTCCGATGGTGTGGAGGTAGACGTTTGTCTCAACGCTGCGAGATCTGCGGGAACCAAGAAGCACGCTTTGTCTGCAGTAGATGTGGCAGGCGAGTGTGCCTGCAAGACTTCCGGCAGGGACGATGGCTCTGCACAACTTGTGAGTCAAGCGCCCAAACAGAGGGACCGGAATTCAGGAGCGCATTTCCGATGGGCCTCTCTTGGATCTTCCTGGCCAGTTTCGCACTGGTATTCATTGGCATGATCGTGATGATGATCGCTTCATTCTCCCAAGGCCATGGACAAGGTAGCGGGGGTATAGTGATTCTGATAGGGCCAATACCGATAATCCTCGGAAGCGGGCCTGAGTCAACTTGGCTGATACTGTTGGCCGCGATAGTCACAATGATCGCGTTCGTGGCGTTTCTGCTGACTCGCAGGAAGATGCACAGCTAGCGCACTACTTCCGTACGTTCACCAATGCCCTAATTCTAGTTTAGAGAAATCCCAATTACCTACCATGGAACGGCGTACAAGTGAACAGCGGGCCCCGGCACGCCATCGTAGTCTGAAGTTACTTCGTCTTTCGGTGCCCGCGTCGTCTACCGTGTGGTCCGTGAAGTGGGCCATGTGGTCGGCGACGCTTTCTTGCAGGTCTCTTTTTTGACAAGATTCATCGAAAACCATGCTGCGACAGTGCCTACATTTTAGACTTACTCAACCGTGTCCATTCGCCGCCGTGACGACTTTGGTAGGAGTATATCGTATGACGCCGGGACAACCTATGACAGCATTTGGCCTAGCGGATTAATCTTCGCCAATAGAGAGACTCGGGGTATATTGGTCATCGCCCAAGTCCCACAGACGCAGACGGCAACAACTGTTGTTGAGACAATTGCTGAGACAACGACTCAGCCAGCGACCACCGCAAGTCAGCAGGTGACGACGTGGGTCGAGACTACCTTAGAGACTGGAGAAACGGAAATAACGCAGCCCGCTGCGCCTGGAGCGTTTCCTTTCGAAATGTGGGCAATTGGAGGGTTTGGCATAGTCGCCGCGATCGGAGCCCTAGCGTTCTACGGGATATCGCGCAGGAAGAAGACAGCGTGAAGTAGTGCCCAATCCCGGTTCATGTTCTTGTTGGTGATTTACATTCGGCATTTTGGTATGATGGGGTTGGAGTAATTAGTGCGCTCCTTCAGGCTGCTTGTCAGTTGCGATCTCGCATCACCTGTTCATTCATAATCACTACAACGAAAGCCAGCGCAGCAAAAGCAATCGCGTACGACCAAAATAGCAGTGGGTTCTCGGAAAGCACCGGGGACACTCCGGGCATGAGGAGACTATGTGAGCCGGATTATCGAGCGGTACTAGCGCGTACTCTGGGTTCAAGCAATACCCAGAGCCATTCAACGAGTTCTTGAATGTTCTTGGTTTGTATGAGCACCTCGCCTGGACCCGTGATTTGCGTGACCAAGCCCTCGCCGCTAAGGAGGGTTTCTTTCCAACCTCCAAACTTCTGAACCTGGTATTGGCAGGAGTCGCTGAATCCGACAAGGTGAAAGTTGTCGACTATGATTGTTTCGCCTGGCTGCAGAACATGCCTATCGATCGCGCCGAAGCAGTTTATGAAAAGCTCTCCCTCCCCCGTGGTCTTGATCATGAATAGTCCTTGGCCGAACAGGCCCTTGGTGAAGCCTTGCCATTGTATGTCAAGACCTACGGTCGGCGAAGAGGCGACATATGCCGATTTCTGAATGACGTAGCCCCTGTCACGTGCAACATCGATTTTCATGATGTCTCCAACGGGAGCTGAAACAAGCCCGATCTCTCCTTTGCCTTGATTCGGCCAGTAGTCGTTCACGAAAAGCGATTGGCCACCAAGAATCGAAATCCCAAGTGTGCCAAGGATGCTCTTTTCTCGCGCACGGGTCCTGACCTGAATGTTAGGTGTCATGTACGTCATCGCGCCGGCCTCAGCGACGACCACTTGCCCTTCGTTGAGAGAGAGAACCAGCATCGAATAGGACGGCCGATACTTGATCTCGTAACTATATGGCGCCTGTGGGGTGGTGGAAATCGGTGCGCCACAATTCGTACAGAACTGTGAACCGGATGGGACTTCCTTTCCGCATTTCGGACATTGCGTCATAGAAATCTCGGTATGGTTTCTTCGCTCGGAATATAAGCCAATGGCCTCGTTCTCCGTATCATCGCCGGTTGAACTAGAACTGCTGCTGCCAGTTCCTCTTCCAAGCCTGTCAGTCGTTTCTCGTAGAGTCTCCTGCATTCCTCTCTGGCGATGCGCGCGACTAGGCTCGCTAAATCGGGTTTGGTTTGTTCCTCAGCCATAATCACTCACATCATGTCTTCGCTCGGCCAAGTTCAGTTAGAGTCATGATCTTACTGCAGACCGTGCATCTGAATACGGTCTCGTCTAGGTCTGCGAATTTTAGCAAGGTCACGGGGGTCGGGTGGAGGCACTGGTCCGGGTTCACCCATGCCGATTCTGGATAATCTCTTAGTCGTCTCGTTCTCCGCATCATGACCGTATGCGGGATGCTACCCCAGACAAGAGCGGAAGAGATGACTGATTGACCGTCTGAGTCCCCAGTGAAAGAAGCCGTGGAAGGTTCTCGGACGTAAGCCATGAACGTTGACCCATAGAGAATCGTATTCTGAGCGTCAAAGAGATAGATTACATTGTATTATATTCAGGCGCGGAGTAGTGAACGGTACCTGAAGGAGGTGTTTCTTGATGGATCAGACCGAGAAAAAAATGGATCATGCTGAGAAGAGGGTTGTCAGGTATCTGAAGCGGAAATTCAAGGCCGATGCAATCAATGTTGAGAGCGTGTGGCCATGCGAGAAATCAGGAACTATGGTCGAGGGTAACCTCAAGGTCGGGCGCGCACCGCGGTTCTTCCATGTTATGGTCGGGCCAAGAGAGAACATCTTGGGCTGGAAGGTACATCCGTTCAAAGTAACGGAACGCTGAACAGGCTCCCACATTATGAGACCCACACAGCGGTTGATTCACTAGCTGCCTAGGGGACCTGCGGGACCTCGGTCAGAACCTGGTGAAACAGATTAGTGGCACAAGACTAAGCGATGCACTTCTCCATCTCCCAAGGGGAAGGCGGAAACCGAATTGCGGAAGGTTTCAGCAACTATGATTAGGGATAGGATACTAGGTTGAGAATTGGTGAGGGGATGAGTATCTTCTTGGTAGAGACTTATGTGGTCAGACCGGAGAAGCTGTCAGAGTTCGATCCAGCACTGAAAGAGTTTCTCAAGTTCAAGGAGACGCATCGGGAGCTCTTCAAGGGTCTAAGGTCATGGAAACTGTTCCAGCAAGAGTACGGCGGCATATCTCATATGTACGTTGAGATGTGGGAGTTCGACAGCCTAGCAGGTATGGAAGCGTTCAATGCACGAATATCCAGCGATGAGGGCATGAAGAGAATCGGTCAAGAATTCCATCAGCTTGTAGAGTCAACGTCGGCCTCAGCCAGCATTTGGCACCCAGTTGCGTAGGCAGCCAGAGACGACCCCCCAAAGAGAACTAGACGACACACATCCCAAATAGGCATACAGGATCCGTCGGAAGGAGGCTACAGGAAACCATACCGGGTTGGTCGAACTTAAAATCAAAATTACCCTTTCCGTACGTTCTCGAAACCTATTACGTCGCCCGTCTCTGCATCGATCTGGAACCGAAATGACTTGCGATCCTTCAAAAGCCCCGCTTTCCTCATCGATAGGATGCCTTCGACTTCCCAGACATCCTTCCCCTTTCCTCCGACAAACCAGATCCTGCTGAACTTGACCTGAATCGCCTTGCCCGGGTACTGCAACTCGAGATAACGTCTAGCCGCAAACTCCGCGGCCTCGGCATTCTCAACCCGAACATCATCACTCATGCGGGACCAATCCGTCGCATTACCTATTAGAGCCAGGTCATTTATGGTTTGCAGCTGTCCACGCGTTCGACGTATAGCATTCGCCACCCACTGTATGCATTCTAGGCGCCACAAGTCAGCTGTGATGCAATTCATATCAAGAGCTTACACGTGAGCTTTCTTCGAGTAGTATGAGAGAAGCCAAGTCTGGACAAGTAATGATAGCAGTATGACTCCGAATGTGATCGCTACGATCACTTTCTTGAACGGGAACTCCGGTAACGCCAAAGCCAAGGCGGCAGATACCGCTCCTCTAATGCCTCCTAGTGTCGTTATGTTCCGCCATGTTCTCGGAATCTTTCCGATGAACTTGGCCGCTGGCACAAGGACCACTTCAACGCTGATGTATCTTGCTACAAGGACCGCTGCAAAGGCCAGCACTATCAACGGCGCGTACTGCAACAGGTAAGGTACCTCAGCTGTTAGCCCAATGAATATGAACGCTACGGTGTTGGCGATGAAAGATGCCACATCCCAAAAGCCAAACATCAGATCATTGCTGGAGTCATTAGGACTGGTCTGTTCGTAGTATCTTCCCATGTATAGGCCTAGGATTGCGACAGCCACTATGCCGGAGAAACCTAACGCATCTGCGAGTATGTAGGACCCATAAGCCTCGCTTATGGTGACCATCACCTGCGCATTCCTGTCCGGTAGAAGAGGGGCCAACCTATTCGCTAGGAATGCAATGACCAGTCCCACAATCAGGCCTCCACCGAATTCCATCGCAATCTCGACCACATTGAGAAGCGGATTAAGTGCAAGTGCGCTAACAGCGGAGAATAGCGCGAGAGTCGTCGCATCGTTGAGTAGCGCTTCGCCCTCTATGATCGTGCTCAGCTCCTTGGGCGCTTTCAACTGTTTGAGTGTACTGATCACGGAGGCCGCGTCAGTAGGGCCAATTATTACACCGAACGCGAGAGCTGCAAAGAATGAAAGACCAGTCAATGCACCAACTATGAGTGAACAAGCTATTGCCGAGACGGCGACGCCAACAATGGCGAGCAAGATCACGGGCTTCTGGACTTTCTTAAAGACGGAGTAGTTCATTGTCAGCGCAGCTTGGAAAATCAGAGGCGGAAGAATGACGTTGATTATGAGTTCCCCCGAAACTTCTGCAGCCGGCCTTCCCAGTGCCTGATAAGCTACTGAGATCACCAGTCCAGCAATGACGAGGAGCTTTGCATATGCAATCTTGAACCTCTTGGACAGTATCGACGCTATCGAGCCTATCAGGAGTATGAGCAGTACAACGACTCCCAGATTCAACTCGCATCAACCAGCCGATGTCCCAATAGGCTCTGATACTCTTACGGATGAAATATGATGCTGTGCCTCGTATTCCTCCGTCCAGAACTCAGATTGCACTTTAGCGGACTGGCCATCCAAGGCATTCAGGAACGCTTTCGCATTGGGCCGGATTTCACTTTCATTTCTTCGGTGCCGGTCCTTGCTTGCCACTGACTGACTCAACAGAGATCCGTACCATCCCGACCTTTCGCACTGCTTCGTCATCGCCTGCGAATCGAGCGAGAACAGCCTCCGGTTGACGTTCGTGTTTGCGAGCGAGAAGTTCAAGCGCACGTCGCTTCTCGGAAAGGTCTGTGATCACGTGCGCTTTTCCTTCTAGGATCAGCGAGCGGAAGGCGTGATCGCATTCACCATCGAGGTACCCACGGTCTTCGATGACGGTTACGCAGACCCGAGGATTCGCTTGAAGGATTTTCATTTTGCGACCTTCGGTGGCACAGTGGAACCAAAGCTCACGTGCTTGTTGATCCCAAGCGAAGTCCACGGTGAAAAGGTATGGCACGTTTTCTGAGCAGCAGGCGACCGTCATGATCCTTACAGATGCAAGGACCTGCTCGATTTCTCTTGGGCCGTCGACTGCTTTCTCGGAGCGACGAAGGTGATATCGTTGCATGCGGAAACATCCTCCTAGTCTTCAGCCTGAGGTGAACAGGAAGTCCTTGATGCGGTTGCCGTCGATATCCAAGAGCACACCTCGCAGGATACGTTCGGCATACTCTGACCCTGGATTCAGGCAGAGCGTTCGACCAATCTTGAATGTGCCCTTCGACTCATGAATGTGACCGTGCAAGGCCAGTAAAGGCTGATGCTTCTGGATTGCGTCTCTGACGACGGTGCTTCCTGCGGGAGCCATCTCGAATCCTCCTCCTGGTTGGACGGAGGGATTGAGGTCCTTGTCGAGCTTCGGCGCTTGGTCAATTGTAGTGTTGTATGGCGGGCAGTGGAGATTGAAGATGCATCGCTCTAGGTCATGCACTTGCGAAGCCATGCTTGCGATCTTCTCGCCAAGCTCCTCCTCAGATATGTCTCTCGGGCAGTTCCATGGTGTCATGTTGCTATAGCCGCAACTGATCATTTCGTGCTGGTCGTCGATCATGACGACCTTCCCTTCCGGGCATTCGACGTAGCTAGATGATTGGATGATTGGGTCGATTGCGAGTGTGTCATCGTTTCCTGGAGAGATGTAGCACTTTGTCCCGGACCCTTTCAACCGTTCCTCAGCCAGCTTAATCCAGCTACCTACCGAATCGCACATCAGTCGCGAGAAAAGGGCTTCCACTTTGTCTTCGTCGGCCCGCATCTCTTCCGCCTCTTTTCGGGCCGCACGATACGTGTAGTAGCCGATCGCTCGTATCTTCTTCTCTACCGCTTGAACCTCTGTTTCGTTCCGCATTGTCACACGTTCGCCTAGAAACGTGGTCGTCCATTGTGGTTGAGTCTCGGCAATGATGGGGATTATCATTTTCCCGGTTATGTCTCCGCCCAAGATCAGGACGTTCGGTTTGTACTCTCTGGCGGCTGCCAGGAATTTTCTGAAGCAGTCTTCGGACCCGTGAATGTCGGTCGCATAGAATATCCTGGTACGAGCCATCTCGAGTAGGCCTCCTTTGCAGTCTGATTATGAAAAGGAGCGAGGCCGGAGTAGGCGAACGCTTGCGCCTACTCTGGCGGGAGTTGCTTGAAGGAGAGTTCGAGTGGTATTCCCTTACGGTGGTAGAATGCTGAGACGTAGTAGAGGATTAGGCCCAAGATGAAGAGGCCGATCGTGAACTCCATCGTGGATGGATTTATGGTTCCCACCATTGCTGGTGAGACGCTTGCGTACCCGATCCAGATCGATATCAGCAAGGTGATGAACCCAAGTATCGTAATCACTGGAACGGGACCGACCTTCATCTTGACAACCTTGGGTGAAGCCTCGAAGATGTCTTTGCGTCTCCATGGGAAGATCATGCCTGAGATTGCAGCTATTGCCTGCATGATCATCCAGCCGAAGACCGCGTAGGCGAAGAGGCTGGTCCAAGGAGTCCATAGCCAGATCGCCGTCATGATGACCGTAACGATGCTCACGACTATCAGCGCAACATATGGTGATCCGTACCGTGAATCCACTTTCGCGAGTGTGGTTGGCGCGACTCGATCAAACGCCCACGCGAACAGGAGCCGCACACACACGAAGATGTAGGTCATCGAAGATGATAGTGTCATCATTGCGAAGCCGAACAGTGCAATGCCATAGACCAGAGGTGAAGATGTCGCGAACCGGAAAAGGTTCTGGAAGAACGGGGGATACGCCAGCACGTAGGCAGGGTCGCCTGTTCCGAACAAGAACGCGAGCGAACCGATGAGTTGTGAGCCCATAGTGTAGTATGTTGTAGCATAGATGACCCACATTATCGCCCCGAAGAGTATCACGCTCACAGGTATGGCGATCAGCTGTGACTTCTGGACTTCCTTGATCTCTCCGGACATGTACACGGATGAGTTGAAGCCCAAGAAGTTCATGAAGGTGAAAGCCAAGCCAAGGAGCGTAGCAGACCAGAGCATACCGGTCGGATATCCTCCTGCAGTTGCGATCGAGATGGCCTCATCATAGTTCATCCCGGACTGGGCGTTGAAGTTGGCTTTGAACCCGGCCGGACCGACATAGACCAGTGTGCCGACATATGCCACGATGCCGACAGCAATCAGTGCGAAGAACACCCAGAAGGCCTTGTGTGAGGCTTTTGCTCCCCGCGAGATGATCACTGCCGAGATTAGGAAGAAGACAAGTGAGAATGCGAAGATGAATTCGGGAGTAACTACCACGGCGGCAAGGTCTGGGTATCCGCCTACTTCGAGTATTGGCCCGAGCGCGTACTGGGTGAACCATGGCATGTAGGATCCGGCGATTCCGAGAATAGCCACGAATAAGAAGAAGTTGATACTGAATCCTACAGCTGGGTGGATCACTCTACTAACCCAGACGTAGTCTCCCCCGGACCGGGGCATCGAGGCTGAGTATATCGCATAGAACAGGCCGATTGGGATGGAGATCAAGGCACCCACGATGGCCGTGATCGGCAGGTCTGTTCCCGGATAAGTCAACAGTGCCCAGATGCCGTAGACGAACACTGCGGTCGGCGCCATGAAGACCACATTATAGATCATGGCGTCCCATGCGGACAGTCGCCGTATCAGCCCTGAAGTTCTTCTGGCATACACGAGCGGTTGTCTGCTGGATTCCGAACTCGCACTGCTCAATATGATCACATTCTTTGTTCGCTGCGAACTGACTTCTTAAAGCTTGTTAGGAAAACAGGCTTATGTGTGAGCTGGTGGAACAAACGGCCTCTCGATCACTAGGAGACTACGAAAATGCCAAACCCCTCTGATGACGCCATTCTCGCTGACGCAGTTCGCATTGTCAATCAGGCCCAAGAAGTGGGTCTGACTGTTCGGCTTTTGGGCGCATTAGCGGTAAGGCTTCAAGCAGCCGCGCATACCCACCTTTTCTATCAGCTCGACCGACTAGGTTCCGCAGAGAAGACATTCACCGACATTGACTTGGCTGCCTACAGCAAGCAACGCTCGAATCTGCACAAGTTTCTTGAGAACACGCTCGGCTACAAACTCGATCAGTACGCCGTCATGATGCATGGCCGCGATCGCACAATACTCCACCACCCAGAAGGGAAATACTCGATCGACGTTTTCTTTGACAAGCTACGTTACAGCCATGAGATCCATTTTGGGTCAAACCCCAACGATGGAAGGCTGTCCTTGGATCCGATCACCATTTCGCCGACTGATCTCGTTCTCGAGAAGACCCAGATTCACGAAATAAACGAGAAAGACATCAAAGATCTCGTCACACTGTTCACCGCTTGCGAGATCTCTGATCAAGAAGGGCGAGGCAAGATAAATCGCAAACACGTCGGGCACGTACTCGCTGAGGATTGGGGATTATGGTACGATGCCAACTCGAACCTCGAAAAGGTCATCCATTTCGCGCAGAAGTACAAGGAAGCGGGCAAGCTGAATTCTGACCAACTCAAGACGATCCTGGCGAGAATCAGTGATCTGAAGAAGACCATCGATGAGACGCCGAAGACCAAACAGTGGAAGAAGCGAGACAAGGATGGCGCAAAGAAGAAGTGGTGGAACGACGTTGAGGAACGCACCCGCTAAGAGCCTGATTAGGCATGAGGAGAATAGCGAAGAAACCTGCCGATAAGATGACACAACAAGGCGACTGTGTCTTCGGACCGAACGTCCAACCGATCGCTTCAGTCTCGCCCGGTGAAGTGGTTGAGATAGAAACCTACGACTGTTTCGGGGACTGTGTTAGACCTGAACGCGATTGGAAAGAAGTCCTAGAATCCGGCCAAGAAATATTCGAGAACCCGGTCACCGGCCCGATCTATGTTGACGGAACGGAACCTGGAGATACACTCGTAGTAGATATCGTCGACATTGAGGTTGGAGAACGGGGCGTCACAGCTCTCGTTCCCGGCTTCGGACTCCTAGAGGGCTGGTTCACTCAGGTTCCTCCACTATCAAAGTTCAGCGAAGTCAAAGATGGACAAGTCGCCTTCCCCACATCGAACGGCAAATCAATCAAAATGCCAGTGCGACTTATGATCGGAACGATTGGAGTTGCGCCTCCCATGGAAAGTATCGCAACCGTTACTCCATCAAGACACGGGGGAAACCTAGACACCCCTGAAGTGACCGCAGGAAACAGACTCCACCTTCCAGTCTACGTCAAGGGAGCCCTGTTTGCGCTCGGCGATGTCCACGCCACCCAGGGACATGGCGAAGTCTGCGGAACAGGCGTGGAGGTTCCAGCGCTCGTGAGGGTCAAATTCGATGTGCTCAAAGGCAGGAGAATCGAATGGCCGAGGATCGAATCACCAGACGCGATAATGACCGTCTGCTCAGCAAGGCCACTAGACGATGCAGCTAGGCTCGCTGTCCGAGAGCTACTAAGATGGGTTGTGACGGATTACGGGATTGAGGAGTACGATGCCTATATGTTACTCAGCGTCGCAGCTGATGTCGAGATCTCACAAATCGTCGATCCTATGTATACAGTGATTGCTAAGATCCGGAAGCAACTGCTCTCACAACTGAAGTGACACTGCAGGACCTTACGAAAATGGCCAGAAATGAATCGGTGGGATGTAGCCTACTAGGCTCGATCCCATCAGCATGAGAACGGCTTGCACAACACACACGATGCCGATGATGACTGCGATTGGAGGAAACGACAGGATTCCTGCGACGATTCCGAGTAGATCTTCAGCAAACTTGAACAGCAAATACAGCAACAGCGTTGCCGCCACGAACACTATGATCAACACGGTCGTTGTGACCTGAAAGGCGTTGTACGCGTAGTACGATGCCAGCAAACCTACGACCAGAGCCACCAGCGCAGCCCAGCGGACGTTCCTGACCGGTCGCAGGAAAAGCATCAACCCCGCGACTCCAAGGACAACCAAAGTGAATACGTCATAGTGGCCGCTTGAGAATACCGCGTACACGAGGACCAGTGCAAGGATTCCTATGAAGAACCCGATCACTACGAGAATGCGAGAGATCGGCCTCAGGGGACCTCTAAACAGGGGTGCAAGGCAGACGAAACCGACAGCTAGGAGCGCGACTGGAAGGTTTTGG
>Ga0315296_10002822_pt1 | contig 14689 bp, 15 predicted proteins | sample YL17G14_18_MG_FD_203921 | JGI IMG/M metagenome (GOLD analysis project Ga0315296, IMG submission 203921) | Sediment microbial communities from Yellowstone Lake, YNP, Wyoming, USA - YL17G14_18 | ecosystem: Environmental > Aquatic > Freshwater > Lake > Sediment | place: USA: Wyoming | collected... | reverse complement strand
TATCGCTATTTGTCGGATTGGCGTAGTCGCTGTAGAACCTCTGCTGGGTGCGATTCCCTCAGAAATGAGGTCCGAAGTTGCTGCGGTGCCGGTCAAACTGACGCCCGCCAGCAGGTTCAGGTCCACTCCGAGCCTCATACCTTCGGTCAGAATGGCGCTTAGAATTGTCGCCTCCACCAATACCTGCTTGGGACGAGCATCCAGTTCTTTCAGCAGCTTTGCCGCCGCCTCTATGTTCTCGGGGTAATCGTTGATAACTATCGTGTCATTCAACGCCATAGAGTCGCCGCCCGCTGAACCGGAGCTGATTGACTCGCCCGTTGGCACCACCGTCTCGGCAGGTGTGCTGGCCTGTATCGCCCCCACCTTGCTCAAAACCGGTGTTATCAGCTTCTGGGCCTCTGCGGCGCTGATATAATACAGCGTGAACACCTTCGTTATCATCCGGTCCTTGTCTTCCTTTATCTTTTTGTATTCCTCAGCAGTGTATATCTTGATGAAATTTTCTTCCTTGTCATATTTGTAGCCGTACCCTAGAATGGCCTGCAGCGCCTCTTCAAATGTCACATCATACAGGTTCGTAACCGTAATCAGACCGTCCACTTTTGACGAAGGCACAATGTTTTTCTGATACCTGGCCGACAAAAACCGAAGCGCATCTGTAATTCTCATACCCTTCTTGAACGTAATCGACTGGATTGTGCCGCCCAGTGAAACGTTTGCATCATCAACGCTTGTTGCATTGACGTCCGTCACTTCTGTTTCTTCGGAGGTGTAGCTTTCTTCCGTGTCTGTGCCGGCCTCGCCGGCCACTATCGCTGCCATCACACCCAGCACAATCCCCCATACAACTATCACCCTTCTGATTCTGTCGTCTCGTTTTTTATCGTGATACATAATTTTGCTCCTCTTTTTTAATACCCATCCTGCAACAGATGGGGTTCCCGTCAAAAACGGGTTTCTTGTTCTTATTCTGCTTTAGGCAGTTTTAACGTTATTTCTGCTTCTCCACATCTGATATAAACCGTCTCTTCTTCGATTCCGGATACTTCACACTCTAATATCTCGCTGCCCTCTCTCACGGGCAATTTGTCGCCAACTGATAACAGCTTGTCATTTATAAATGCCTGCGGATTTCTCCCCATCACTATAGCTTCCAGCGTTAGTTTCTTCGCAACTGCCCCGACTGCTTCATCGTTGATATTTCCCGAGGCGTAACTTGCTTCTGCCCTTCCATCGTTCCGGAAGTTTTGCCAGCCGTCCGCATCAAAAAAGTCCCTTGTCAGCATGTCATTGCGGCCTCTTACCTGCGGTAACTCTATAAAAGTTATTTCCAGCTTCGACTTTGTGTTATTCATCACATCTGTATAGCCCGTCGCCGCCGCTTCAGCTCCTGCTGGTGTCTTTTTCGCAAACACCCTCAGCCACATAAGGGCCATCACCGTAATCAAACACACCGCCGCAATCATCTTTTTCTTTTCACCCGCCAGTCGGCTGATGAATCTGTTGTCTCCGTTGCCGCTTTTTCCAACCTTTTGCCTCATATCTTCCTATACTTTCATCGCTTATATTTTGTACCTATCCCTGCTCCGCATTTTTTCTGTAATAAATGACAGCCCTGGTTTGCATACTGACTTCACCATTGAAATTGCCGTCATTCACGAGTTTTACCTCTTCAATCCGGGCCAGTCTGTCCAGCTTTTGCAGCGACTTATAGAATTCAAATAACTGCACCAGCTTACCTTTGCATTGCATATTTACAGGTATACAGTTCAGTTTGTCTGCTTCTATTTCTTTGCCTGGCTGAACCAGTTGCTCCTGTAGGTTATGCTCGTTCATCAAGCTGGCTATTTCCTGCAGAAATACCCCGAGGGCTCTTTGCGCGGGTACCTGAAGTTCGTACCTTTCTACCGCCCTTTGTAGTTGCAGCATCTCTTCTTTAAGCGACGACAGTTTTCTGCCGGCAGACGATGCCTTCATAATAGCAAGCATCTGTGCCGTTCTTTCTTCGTTGACGGCCTTTGCTCTTTTCTGCAAAGGCAGGTACCGTAGCAGCACAAATGCGACAATCATTATTGCCGCAGCGGCACATATAACGATTTGTTGTCTTTCCTTAAACGGCATCCCGAAATACTACCTTTCTATATTTATGTTTTGCGCTGCTTTCGCAAAATTAGCTTCTTTCTGTTGATAATTTGCCAGCTCGCAGCTTATTTCAAACTCGCTGACCTGGAATTCTTCTCCCTCCCCGGAATGTTCCCTCTTCATCTTCCGCGTTCTCGAAAATGACGGTATGACCTGGCAAAAATATTGTGAATCCTCCAGCTTGCATATTAATTCCGCCACGTCGCTTGTATCGGATGCAACGCCGCTTATCACCACCTTGAATCTCACCTCACCAAGTGGCGCCGACTCTTTCCCTCCGAAGCTGCTGCCGGCGGCCCTCACCGCCGATTCGCTGTCGGAACGGTCTCCGCTCTCCGCAAATCTTGTTGCCTTGAATTCGACTTTGTTCAGCACAACGTTTTTCTCAATCAGAAAGCTTATCTCGCCCAAAACGCTCGCAACGTCAATCCTCGAATCAATCTCCTTTAAGGTCTTTGCCTTCTGCTGCAGCTTTGCCGTTTCGTTTTTAATCCTGATGGACTCCTTCGTTGCCATTTCCGCTATTACCACCTTCGATGCATCGCGCGAAACTTCCGCCGTGGCTCTTGAAATCGAATAACCTGTAATAAAATTCCACGCCACCATCAGCAGAAACACGCCGCCGACGGCGATATATTGCGCCCGGTAGCTGATTCGCCGTCGCCTGTCGCTTTTGTACCAGTTTGGAAGCAGGTCTATTTCTTTCATATTCGTCGGTTTTCCTGAAACGCAGCTACTGCCTCTGTCGGCTCCCTGACCTGTCCCTCGGCCGCGTTCCATCCCTTGAAACTAAGCCCCACGGCCACCGCCCATTCGCACAACAAATTGTCCTCGTCGCCGTCAAATCCTGCTTTTGTCAAATCAAACCCTCTCAGCGGCTGGGCCGCCTCGACCTCGACCGGCAGATGCCGCCTCAAAACATCCAGCAGAATGTCCTCGTATGCCCCGCCGCCCGTCAAAACCGCCCGCTCGACCCGTTTGCCTCTGAATGTCACCGTGTAATATCTGAAACACAGTGCTATCTCCTTTGCCAGCTTCTCCGCCTCGCTGATAAGTGCGTCCGTCACCGCTTCTTCTGTCGATGTGTCGAGTGAATTGTCGTTGGCACCCTTTCCTGCGGACGCAGACCTCCCCCGCCGTATTGTTGCCCGCAGCGACTCCGCCTCGCTGATGCTGATGCCCAGTTTGGCCGCGACTCCGCGATTAAAATTTCCTCCGCCGACTGGTATTTGCTTGACAAAGCTGATGTCCCCTCCGTCTTCGCCTCCGCACCCGAACACCACCGTCGTGAATCGGCTCCCCACGTCCACGAAAACGACCGTTCGCTCCCTGTCCTCCTGTCGCCTGAGTGACCTCTCGAAGCTTCTGAACAGCGCACAGGGAACCGTATCTATCGCTGCCGGCTGCAGCCCTGCCTCTTCGAGCATCTCGATGTGCTTTCTTATCGTTTCATTCTCTGTGGCAAACAATATCAGTTCATTCTTAATCACGTCGCCTTCCTGAACGTTGCCGGCTACTAAATAGTCAATGGCGTCGCGTGACACATCCAGCCCGAATCGCTGGGCGGCTTCTTTACGCAGGGCCTGTTCGACTTCGCCCGCTTCTCCTTCAGCCAGCCGCAAGCTCGTTATCTTCAATTGACCGTTCGGCAGACACGAAACAACGTCTCTTCCGCAAAAATTACCCTCTTTCAGCATCTGCCTGATTGTCGTGACGATAAAGTTTCTCCGCTCTTCCCCCTCATCGTTAATGCTGGGGTCGAACCGGACCTCATCGGCGGCCACAACGCTTATATTACCCCCGCTTATCGCCAGTTGTATCATCTTGATGGAATTATGACCTATGTCCAGTCCTATTGGCCGTACGTTTCTGCTTTTTAGTTTCCAGCTTATCATTTGTCTTTCACGCTTATTAGTCGCTTACTATGATATATCCCGTCACCGGCTCTACGGTTATTGTTGTTGTCGCTCCTCCCCCCTGCAGTGTGATAATCCCGTTGTTTAGAGCGTCACCGTTGCCGTTGTAGGGACTCCCCATATAGTCAAATTTAATCCTGTTCGTAGCGTCAAAATTTACGTTCGTAATGTCAACCTTGTCCAGACCGGCATCCTGAAGGTCAATCACGTAATCGAAGCCCTTCTTCACAGGATGGCCTATTACCGCGCCGTTCTGGTCTTCTATCCGGTAACTATCCTCTGTGGTGTTGAATACCACCGAGAACATCTGTCCTCTGCTGATTGATGTGCTTTTGGCATACTCTAAATCCGCAGCAATCATATTTGCCGCTGACTGTAGCTGCATACTCGCCGCTGAACTCATCATTGGCACCATTATCATTGCCGCTATTGCGATTATCACCACCACGATAATAATCTCGGCTATGGTGAAACCCCTCCCGGCTGTTCGTAAATCGTATCTGTTTACCCGCCTGTGAGATGGCCCCATAAAACACCATTGCAGACCCTCGCCGCAGGCCTGCCCCGGCTGACGTTGGAAAATTACCCTTCTCATCGTTCTGCTTTTACCTTCTCGGCGCATTTTGAGTTCCCGCCTCCGTTCTGTTTTTCGTCCTCTTCAAGATGCAGCTTTACTCGTCATCTGCTCCCTCAAAAAAACCCTTGTCTTGTTTATACTTACAGCCGTATCTAAATTCCCTTGCACCCCTTCTTTCTCTTCATCCGACCTTCCTTTTTGTTACACACCAAAATCGTTTATTAGCGCCAAATCCCATACTTTCCAAAGTTAAGCTTAATAGAACTGGTACAATCGTCAAAGCAGTGCAATAAGAACCTTCAGACTATCTCGATATCCGATACTAACTGGGGTATATTTGGTGTCGGTATTCTATTTTAGGATTTTTCTTCGTATTGTTTATAAAGGCCGATAAGCATCTTCTAACACCGGCCTTGCTTTAACGTCCGATAAGGTGTCTTATATTCTCTTGATACTTCTAAAAAATGCGCCCCCCGCCGGTGTCCATCTTACCGGGCTGCCCGGCGCAGGCCAAATCTCTATCGACGCCAAACTCGGCGCCGCTGTGATATTGACAGAATTCGTAATAGAGCTGGCATTTAACCCATCGATATTGCCTTGGTTGATAAATAAACCCCCAATTATATTTATATTCACATTCTCAGCACCTGTGTTGATATATATCCTCTCATAAATCTGTGCAAGCCCTTTAACCTCCAGCTTCCCCCCGCTATTCACCGTCACCTCACCTCCAACCAGTAGTGCCGGAAAATTCTTGCCCGCTGTAATTATATTCGCAGTCGTGCCGTTGCTGTCACTTATTATCAGGTTTCCATCGACTGCCAGCATCCCGTTTATTGTTACGCTGCCTCCAAGTTCAAGATTGCCATTGCAATAAAAAACCTCGGGCGGCTTGCTCAAAGCCGAGCCGAATGTCCTGTTTATATATTTGCCCGGACTAATACTTTGAACCGGATAACTCATTGAGCCTACATAGTAATTCGAACTAAAATCGTTGATATCAAGACCAGGCCAGGCAATCGGTGCTTGGGCAACCCCTCCGGTTTTCCGGCCTTCAACGTTTATTGCTGTTGCGCTCCACTTTGCAAACGCATCACCGTTGATATCGGCCCCTCCTTTTAAGTCTTGAATACAATAAACGTCACCGTTCACTGTCGTTTGAAGCTCGCTTACCCACGTTTCACCTGCCCAGAATCCAATGCCTGGGTCCAGCCGCAGTTCGCCTCTTATCCTGCTGCACCCGATTTTCTCACTGCCTTTTTCACGGTAGGCCTCACAGGTTATCTGATAATTGCACCACCCGAGCTTAACCACATTAACGTCATAATATTCGTCGCTGCCGCCAACTAATTGCTGTCGAACATTGCCCCTCCAGTATTCACCATCGATATCCTGCGGATTTAATATAAGTCCCTTCGCATGTTCCAGTCCTGATTCAGCCAGATAATCCATCTTTGTCCGGAGTTTCATATTCTCTCCGCACGCCAGTTCAACGTCACTTTGTGACAGAAAACCCAGCGACAATATTGTTATTGCCATAACGATGAAAAGCACCACCAGCAGTGCCACGCCTCTCCGCATACTGGTTTTATTTCGTCTGTCTTTCATACCTAATCATCGTCACTTACAATAGTGTCATAGGCTGCATTCAAAAGATGTCCCGACCAGCCGCGAACCGCGGCGTTTATCTGACACCGACGAACAACACCGTTCTCAACAATATCGAATGAAATGCTCACAAATTTTGTCCTCGGCCCTGCCGCATCGCAGCTTATTTGAACGTTGCTGCACTGCGGGATTATCGCTGTGTAGCTCTCGCTGTCATAATATCCGAGCCACCAGCTCGTACCAACCGTGGTTATCTCGCTTAACGCAACCGCCGGATTGGACGAATTATTGCACTTATATAGTCGTATATGGTCCTTGTTTGCTCCCGCATCGATATACGCTAACTCATTAATGTTAATTTTCTTGTTGCCGTTATCGTCAGCCACCCAGATGGCTATGTCGGTGACACCTGTTTTGCTTATAAGTTTGCAGTTTCTTATTAGTTCTGAGATTCTAAGTGTTGCATATCGCACTTGTGCCTGCTTTCGGCTGGTGTCCCCCATCGAGTCGTTTGCTGCTCCCAGAGCGTATGCCAGCGTGGCAACCGCCGTGAAAACTATGCTCGCAACAACCAGCGCCACCAACAGCTCAACTAACGTAAATCCTTTATCGTATCTATTATTTTTCATCTTGTGATATAACCGCTGAATGCTATTTCGTTATAAGTCTGTTTACGCTCGCAATCTCACCGCCGTTATAATATACGCAAACTTTAATGCGTATGAATTTCGGCCCTGCGTTTCCGTTTTCCTGCGGCACGTAAACGTATCCGCAGCTTGCATCCCTGCTGAACTTGCTGTAATTAGAATCCGTAAATACAGCCCCGCCGGCATCTTTTATTTGACCTTCTCCCTCTGTATATCCGTTATAGGTCGTCACTATTGCAGTGAACGGTGTTTTCACAATCTGTTCCATTAAATCACTCGCTAACTTCGCCGCCATTGTCCGGCGAGTCCCTTCAGCCCGCACCCTTGCCCCGCTCACAAACGGCAGCAGCACCGCAGATGCAGCGATGCCCAGCACAACAGTTGCCATCATTGCCTCGGCTAATGAAAATCCCTTTCGATTTTTACATCTTGTTTTTTTCATTTTTCACTAATGTCCTGTTGCTTCTCAATTGTGGATTGTCACCTCTTTTACAAATTTGCGTAGCCGTGTTCGTTATCTGCTTGAAATACGCCCGTTTTTGCATCAAGCCTCCACCCGGCCTTACCGGCACCAGCCGCTTTGCCGTCAAACCGCACCGTCTTGAGCTTGTTGAAAGGATTCGTCGGTATTTTCTCGACATAAGGGCCGTATCCTCCTGCCTCACTCGTCATCGCAGCCTCAAAACTTGCAAATGTATCTGTAGGTGGAAGCTTGTCTCCGTGCTCTACCCGATACAAATCAAGCTGGGTTCGCATCTCCTCAAGTCCGTCAATTAAAGCCGAGACCTTCGCTTCGGTATTCGCTTCGCTAAACCGTGGTCCTATCGTCCTTCCGGCTGCGCCTAACACAATCGCTATGATTACGATTTCTCCGTATGACAAATGCCCCTTCACCCTCATCTGATTCTCACCCCTGTCCTCTAAAAAGGCTGACCAGCTTTGGTTTTGTGACCAAACCTGGTCAGCCCGGTTTATTGTCCCCGGCAGTTGTTCGCTACCGGGTCGTTCGGCGTCTTTACAACGCCCGCCTTGTTTCCTCAAAGCCCTTAGTAGTTAACATGCAAAGTGCCGTCAACCTGGTTCACCTTGTCGTCATCAGCCTGGAATAGACCGGCATTGGCTCCCGTTGTCGTGAAGTGCCAGCCGTAGTCGTTATTTCCAGCCGTCCCGTTCTCTTCGACTGTGTTCAGGTCGTTGAAAGGGTTCACGGGAACACTCTGCATATATGGCCCGAATCTGAACGTAGGACCAACGCCTACTACGCCGTCCTGGTCGGTCTTGCTTGTCACCGCTAATACAAAGCTGATGCCTTGTGTCCCCGGCAGGTTGTCGTTGTGGTGTATCTTGTATAGCTCAATCTGTGAACGAACCGACTGAAGGTCGCTGACCAGGGCCGACTCCTTCGCTTCTGTGCTTGCACTGGTAAACTGCGGTATCACTATAGCTGCAAGGATACCCAGAATCACCACTACAATCAGAATTTCCACCAATGTAAATCCACTTTTTGCTTTCATTTTTCTGCTCCTTGTTTAAATGAATGTTTTTATTATCTACCGCAACCTCACTTTTCTATTTCAAACTATCGTCCTGATTAAAACACAACTTAACTACGCTTCTAAAATGCCCCGAATGTTTTATTCCAATGCCCGGCGCCTCAAAAATTTAAAACCCCTGCGTCCGAAAATACTCCGGTTTTGTCTTATCTGCGCCTCTGGCTGCCCTTCAAAGAAAATATATAAAATAACTCCCCGACTGCCAAATTCCCAAATCCGCAGAATATGTAAATTGAAATGATTACTACTGGCCTGTCTTTGAGCGGGGTCGAAGGGTTCCCTGTTCCTTGTTCAATGTTTGATGTTCAACGTTCGATGTTCGATGTTCTTTATATATTCCGGTGCATTCTGGATGTGTATTGCCCTTTGTGTTTCCCCGCAGTGTGAAAGCTCTATCCGAATGTAATCTATCCCCCTCAACGCCTTCTCAATCTTATCCGCCCACTCTATCACAACCACCGACTGCTGATAGCACAAATCATCAAACCCCGTCATCTCAAACTCACTAATGCTCTTAAGCCGATAGGCATCTATATGATAAACATCCAGCCGACCTTTGTATTCGTTCACTATTACAAATGTCGGGCTGGTAACCTCCCTGCTGTTCTTTGCCCCCGCCCCTGCTGCAATCCCTTTAATTATGTGTGTCTTACCGCTGCCCAGCGCCCCGCAGATAGCTATAATCTCACCACCTTTTAATTGCTCCCCAATCTTCCGCCCGATTTCTATCGTCTCCTCCGCCGAATTTGAAATGACTTTCAGTTCCATTATTCCTAATTTTTCAATTCTTAATTCCCAATTCTCAATTCCCGAGGTGGTCATATCCCCCGGCCTTCAAATCCCTAACCCTTCCACCAGCCGCCTTTATCTGCATTTTTTTACTGCTGGTTATTGTGCCGATAAGTGTAATTGGTATTGGCCCTTCCCATTGCTGATGCAATTTTTTGTATTCTTTTTCGCCAAGTGTAAAAAGTAGTTCAAAATCTTCGCCGTCGTTTAACGCCGCCTTTAGCGGGTCTTTTCTCCTTTTGGCCTCATCGGATAGCGGAATCCGCTCCGCTTCCACAACCGCACCGACTCCGCTCGCTTGGCAGATTCGGTTCAGGTCGCTGCTCAAACCGTCGCTTATATCAATCATTGAGTTGATTGTTGCCTTCGCAGTTATTTCTATTGCCTCTTTGACTCTCGGCTCAAACTCCAGATGTTTTCTTGTTCCCGCACCGCCTAACGTGCCTGTCACACAGATAATGTCACCGACCTTTGCGCCCGACCGCCTTATAGGTTTGTTCGCCGCAGGTTTGCTGAGCATCGCCACACTTATTGCAAACCGCTCTTTGCCTTTCCACCTCGTAATGTCACCGCCAATCAGCTCACAGCCGAATTTCCTACCCGCCGTAGTTATCCCGCAATGGAGCTTTTTCAATTCCTTTTCGCCGAATCCCTTCGGCAGTGCCACTGCAACAACCGCCGCCACAGGTATTGTTGCCATTGCCGCACAGTCGCTGAGACTGACTGCCATAGCTTTATACCCGACCTGCTTGAGCGTTGTTTTTTCCAGCTCAAAGTGAACACCATCCAGCAGCATATCCGTGGTGACTAAAACCGACGCCTCCCCCACCTTAATCTCGGCCATATCGTCGCCAATTCCAATCGGAAAATCATCAGTGTTTAATTTGCTCTGGCGGGCAAACCATTCCGTTATCTCATCTTCACTGCTCATCGCCCCCCCAACTGATTGCTCCAGTATGCAACCTGCTCTTTTGCTTGTTTTGTCCCCGCAGCTCCCTCACTCACATATTTGCCTGCGACCTTCGCTGCCCCGATTCTTTCGTAAACATCTGCCTCAATCACACTGCACCGCCGCTTGAATTCGTCCAAACTAAGCCCCGCTAACTTTCTGTTTGCCTTCTCACACTCAGCAACCAGTGCCCCCACTATCCCGTGTGCTTCCCGAAAGGCAACGCCCTTCTCAACTAAATACTCAGCTAAGGATGTCGCATCCATAAATCCCTCTTCCAACCCAGCCGAAATCTTTTTTGTATCGAATCTCGTGTGTGAAACAATTGCACTTGCTGTATCCAGCGAAGCCTTGACCGTATCGCTCGCAGCAAAAATATGCACCTTGTCTTCCTGCAAATCGCGGTTATATCCCGTCGGCTGTCCCTTCAGAATAGTCAGCATACCCGTCAACGCCCCATATACTCTCCCTGTCTTTGCGCGTATCAGCTCTAAAATGTCGGGGTTGCGCTTCTGCGGCATCATACTCGATGATGTGCAGAAACTATCGTCAATCCGCACAAATCCAAATTCAATCGACGAATAAATTATCCAGTCTTCTGCCAGCCGCGACAGGTGTGTCGCAATAAGCGCACAGTCAAAAATAAATTCCGCACAAAAGTCCCTGTCACCGGCCGCATCGATGCTGTTATAGCTGATGTCCGCAAACCCTAATTGTTTTGCCGTGCTTTTTCGCTCTATCGGCAGCGTCGAGCCTGCCACCGCCCCGCACCCAAGCGGCGAAACGTTCAGCAGCTCCCGGCAGTTTTTAAGCCGAATAAAATCCCGCTCAAACTGCTCCACAAAACTCAACAGATAACACGCTATAACAATCGGCTGCGCTCGCTGCAAATGCGTGTATCCCGGCATCACATCCTCAGTATGTCGCCCCGCCAATTTAACGAAAGCCTTTTGAAGTAAAGTTATCTTCGACTGCAGCACTTCAATCTCATCTCGCATCCACAGCCGAATATCCGTTGATACTTGGTCGTTTCGGCTTCTGCCGGTATGCAGCTTCTTCCCCGCCTCCCCAATCTTCGCAACCAGCGCCGCCTCTATCGCCATATGAATATCTTCATATCTCTTGTCGAATTTGAGCTTGCCTTCCGAAATCTCCTGTGATATCTCGATAAGCCCGTCCTTAATCTGCTTCAGTTCCTCTTTTGTTATCAGCTTCTGTTCCGCCAGCATCTGCGCATGAGCGATTGAGCCTACAATATCATATTTGTAAAGCCGCTTATCTATGCTCAGCGACTCTACAAAATCGATAGTTATCTCATCCGCCTCACCCGCAAGACGCTGCTCCCAGCTTTTTTTTGTTTCATTAACCATATATTCTGACCTCAAAAACAAATAGTATTCCAGATAGATTTGTTACAGATTCGACTAACTATACGTCCTCCTGCTGCTTCTGTCAATTCTCTGTCTCCGTAACCGGATTTGCTTTTCGATAATCCTCGCAGAATTGGTCCGTCAAATACCCGACCGCCTCTCGCATTGCCTTCACAAATCCCCTCGATGGACACTCTCCTATTCTCCCCTTAGTCCACGTAATACTCATAATCTGTATCTTCGGGTCCCTCACTAACTCCACCTCTTGCAGAACCCCGACATCTACGTGAAACATAAATGCCGCAACTCGCTCTCTTTTATGAACGCTTATGTTCACATAGATACTCGGCTTGCCTGCCAGTTTCTCTGCCTCTTCTTCCGACACGACTTTGATACCAATTTCCTTCAGTTTCTCTTCGACGTCCTTTTCTATCTGCTCCGCCGACAAACCGATTCTTTTTACTTCTTCTGTTACTCCCTGTATAGATACACACAAAACCTTTATGCCGGTTAATGACCATTGTTTTTCCGTTAATCTCTCCCCTGCCCCTGCCGCTAACATTACCGCCGAACACACTACCACCATTATCGCCGCACCTTGGACCATTTTCCTTCTCATATCTTTCTCCTTTTTCTTCCACACTAAACACTATCCAACTTACTTCACCATTTGGCTTTCCCTGTTTGATGCCTGTCCTGAGCGCAGTCGAAGGATTCAACATTCGCTGTTCGATATTCTTATCCTTTCCCCCGCCCTCAGGTGCAACTTCTCATTTGCGCTTCCGTTCTTTACGCTAATTTCCAACGTTTTGCTCGACCCCTCTATCAGAAATAGTTCCCCCTCTTTTGCTGTTTCATAATTCGGATAATATCTCATCTGGTATTCTTTTTCACCTATTGCCACGGAGTATTTATCTTTCTCCTGCTTTGGCAGATTAGTTACGATGTTCCCGAACCTGTCGATTCTCGCAACTATTCCTTCTCTTGCCGTTCTGTAAAATTTCAGCTTTTGTATCTCTTTTATTTTCTCTCCTGTTGTCTTGAATTTTCCTGCTTCAATATCCCCTGCCGCTACGGCAAATACGTCTCTGCCGTGAAACGTCCTGCTCGCATTTTTTGGTATGGGAATTTGCCTTATATCGATTATTTTTTGTTCTTTGACTGTCTCCCACAAAAGCCCGTTATCAGGCCCGACAAAATAATATCTTTCTGTTCTCACAGCTATTGCCTTTCTTTTTGTCCCCACCCCGGGGTCAACCACACAGCAGAATATTGCACCTTCCGGAAAGTATTTGTAGTTGTTTTTAAGTGTCCACGATGCCTCGATTATATCTTGTGGATGAATGCTGTGGCTCAAATCCACTATTTTCGCATCGTGTGCAATACCGTAAATGACCCCCTTCATTACTCCCACATACTCACTTTCCCCGAAATCCGTCAATAATACGACCATACACTTCCTATTTTACTTATTATTTTTCACTTTTCACCTCCCTTTATATTTAGCCCTCGAATTTATTCGGGGGTTTTGTCTTGGGTTTTATTTTCTTGATTACCCCCTGTCCTCCACCCTTCATTGCGAGGCCGACAGGCCGAAGCAATCTTAATATTGTCATTCCTGTGCAGCTTGTCCCCGAGGGAACAGGAATCCAGTTTTGTTTAGATAAATTTAGAGACCCGCCAACCAGTTCTCAACAAACACTGCAAGGTCCTGTTCATCGATAATATTATCATTCGGCTCGGATATATCGCAGTTCGGGTCCCAGTTTGGATAGTTCGGCTCGCTCAGCCATGTATAAGCAAAATACGAAAAATCGACCATCGTCACACCATCCGGACATTCAAAATCTGCTGCCGGTATCTGCCATACAAATTTCGGATAATTCGTCCCTTCGCAGATGTCCCACATATCATTTGGCCCATTCACCACCTCCCCCACAAAATCCCATCCCGCATCTATGAAAGTATTCGGGTCCTGCATCTGAGCTGTGGGTAGGCCAATTATATTAGGGTCGTCTCCTATATTCCCGATGTCATTTAAATCCGGATTAATATCACTATCCCAAAAGCTTTCAATAATAATTCCTGTATTAAGCGTATTATACCCAAGCAAGCCCCCTGTGTTTTCATCCCCAGTGACTTTTCCTGTTGCATAACAGTTATTTATAATACCGGCGCTATCAATGCCTCCGCTTAAACCTCCTATATATTCAATCCCATTAACATCTCCAGTTGAATAGCAATTCGTTATACTGCTCCCTGTCATCCATCCAATTAAACCACCTACTTCTTCTTGCGCAAGAACATTTCCAGCGGCATAGGAGCCGGAGATATAACCAGACTTATCCCAGCCTACTAAGCCACCGATATCATATACACCGGACACCTCTACATTAGCGTAACAATTATTTATTTCGCCCCCACTATTGTATCCAACCAGCCCTCCAGCAGAATATGCGGTTCCACTCACGTAACCGTTAGAATGACAATTTTCTATCATTCCGCGATTTGTTCCAGCGAATCCTCCAACATCACTACTACCTCCATAAACATTTGAATTTGATACGCTGTTTAATATATTACCTTTGTTGTAACCAACTAATCCTCCACAATAGGGACCACAGTCAATATCAACTCTTGCAACCCCCTTGGAATCGCATTTATCTATGGTCCCGTTATTCCATCCAACAAGTCCTCCGAGAACTGCATAACCATAAATATTAGAAAAAGAACTTGAAAGGGAAATATTACCATCATTTTCCCCTACTATTCCGCCTGCGTATCTATAGTCAATTTGAATATATACTTCAGAAAAACAGTTGATTATACTGCCTTTGTTTTCTCCCGCTATGGCACCTACATAGCTATAACCTTTTAAATTAACATTTTCTAACTTGAGATTTTTTATTTCACCACCCGTACCAATACAACCAAAGAGCCCAATATATGACTGATTTGAATCATTAATTGTTAGATTTTTTATTACATGCCCACCTCCGTCAAAAACTCCTCTGAATTGATTCACATCATTTCCAATAATATTGTATTGTGTCCCCGTATATTCGCTCAAGTTAACATCCGCCATCAACTCAAAATGTGCATCCCAATAATTCGCATCCGCCCCAATCACCTGCA
>Ga0315296_10002821_pt1 | contig 14689 bp, 20 predicted proteins | sample YL17G14_18_MG_FD_203921 | JGI IMG/M metagenome (GOLD analysis project Ga0315296, IMG submission 203921) | Sediment microbial communities from Yellowstone Lake, YNP, Wyoming, USA - YL17G14_18 | ecosystem: Environmental > Aquatic > Freshwater > Lake > Sediment | place: USA: Wyoming | collected... | reverse complement strand
CATGTACTAGAGTGGGATCAAACTAAGGTGATCTGAGAAAGTGGTTTATGTTCAGAATACCAAGGTCGGGTATCGGTGCAGCATCTGCGGCAACAAATGGAAGAGGGATCGTTCAAGGAGGGAGTATGTATTCCAAGGGGAACGTCGAGGAGGCGAATGGGAATGGGGGGTGAGCACTACGGGCTGGGGAGGGCCAGGGTGGTGATATCCTACGACGCCCCCGACCTGGAGGGAGAGCCCGTCATCTTGGCGTCGAACCGTACCCACTGGGAGGAGAGGAGGGAGGTCCTATTTTAGAAAATTAGAGGTCAGGTTTTTTCACTTGCTTTTCTCGACTATTTCTTTATATGTATTCGGGCAAGTGAATCAACCGTTATATGTCTTCTTCTAAGGAAGGGAAATGGATTGTAAGGGGCTGTGTCACCGCCTCAGAGTGTTTTAGCTGTAGGAATAAACTTGGCCACAGGGTAGAGGAGGGGAAGGTCTTCATCCTTTGTAGGGACAATTGCAGCTATCATCCGCTGGACAAGGATAAAGTAAAAGGAACTGAGGATTAGATTAAAGATAATAATAAAGGAGCTTTAAGTCCGGGCTCGTCTTCAGGCTGAAGATGCCAAAGATTACTACTCTGATCTTCTCCACGGGGAAGATGGTGTGCCCGGGGGCGAAGTCGGAGAAGGAGGCCTTCGGCGCGGTGATGAGGGTTGTGCGGGAGCTGAGGAAGGAAGGCTTCATAATAAGTAGGAGTCCGAAGATCGATGTCGTGAACATCGTCGGAACCGCGGATGTCGGAGGCGAGATCGATTTGGAGGCGATGTCCGACGTCTTGGAGAATGTTATGTATGAGCCTGAGCAGTTCCCCGGCCTGATCTACAGGATGAATGATCCCAAGGTGGTCCTGCTGATATTCGCCTCGGGGAAGCTCGTGATCACCGGGGCCAAGAGGGAGGAGCAGGTCCATGAGGCCGTCGAGAGGATGCGGGGCATCCTCATCGAGAAAGAGGTTCTTCGCTAGAAGTGGTGCCCTCATCCCCCTTCGGGCTTGAACCTGCCCAGGTCTCGGGGCGGCGACTGGCCTCCCCTGACATGGCCACATCGGATGCAGCACCAGGCGCCATCGGTCCACTTGAAGAGCTGGTGTCCGTGGCAACCCCTGCACCAGAGATCCCTGAGGACGTCGACCCAGGGACAGCTTCGGCAGCGTGCCCGGTACTCGACGACGTTGAGGTCGTCGATGCGCCGCATAGTCAGTGGGCCACCACAGCCGGGACACGGGGTCGGCTCGGAGGGCTTCGCCATCATTACTCCCCTTTTTCCTCGAGGGGCCTTATAGGTCTTGTTCTCATATAGGACTAATGCAAGATATGTATTGGGTTATGTATAAATTTTGAGACAACAATATCTTTTCAAGACCTAGGCAAGGTGGAAACAATGCCCAAACCAATCTACGTCGAGGTTCCAGAAGACGTTCTAAAGAAGGTAGACAAGTTGGTTGAGCTGAAGTACTACACGAGCCGAGCGGACTTCACCCGCAGGGCAATAATTGAGCATCTAAAGAATGAGGAAAAATACATAGCGGAGTCGGAGCAGAAGAACAAAATAGAGAGGCCACACTAATCACAGCGTGGGAAGGCATTCTCTGAGGGAATGCGGCGTTGCTCCTCCGTGGAGAGGATGCGACTATAGAGGCTAATGCCCTCACTATGATTCCGGCAGGGCAAGCAAGCCGATCCCCGCGCAGATATCCAAAGCGCTATACTGGGCCCATTGACCGCAACGAGCACACTGAGCGCTACAGACGAGTCCAGCTGATACCGCATTCATGACGACCGGGCGACTGGGAACATCGACTAGCGCACTCTCATAGCCGCAGATTTTGCATGTTATGAATGCCTTCCTCTTCTCCAAGACAATACCCAACCTAGAGAGCTTGGATACCGTGCCCTGGAGGGAGCCCACCTCTTTCGCCATCTTTCTTGACTCGGCCCTCATGGAATCTAGCTCACGCTCCTCTTCCTTCGCTTCCCTCCTCATCCTCAAGATCTGAGCCTCCAGGGGGCCCTTCTCCTCGATGAAACGCCCAAGCCCATCCGGGTCGACGCCCATCAACGCTAAAGACGCCTTCCAGCCAGAGAGAAGTTGAACCTCCTCAACGCTGAAGCCCAGCTCCTCGTAGCCCTCTATGAAAAGGGCTAGTTGATCAATCTTTTCTAATCCCAGCTTCTCGAGGCGTTCCTTCGTCGATATGAGGCTCCTCAACTCCTGAGACTTCGTTGAGACGCCCTCGACGGTCTTTACAAGCTCATGCTTGGCTCCCTGAACCTCCCCCTCGAGGCGGGTCCTCTCATCGTTGAGCATCGAGAGTTCGGAGACCTTTTTCTCATATTCCACCAGGATTTCTCCATACGTCTTACCGGTTTCCTTTGTCAAACTCGATAATTGTAAGCCCGAGTCGACAAGCGCCTCACTCCCAGCGCCCTTCTCCAACGCGATCTTCTCGCTAAATTTAACATATTCATCCACCTTGTCGAGGCCCACTCCGAGCTCGTCGAGCCTTCGCAGAATGGGACAGCCCCTCACGACGTCGATCAGAGCCACCCCCGACTCACGCAGGGCTATATTCAGTTGTCTCAGGTTTGCGATGTCGGGGGCTCTCCTCCTAGCCTCCTCCACTATGTCGTGCATGGCTCCTAGGCTTACACCCTGCTTCGGACAGATCGACCTGAAGGTATGGCCCTCGAGCCAGAGCCTCAGCGCTTCTCTCTTAGTCCGTTCAGGTATCCTCCTACTCAAGTCTGTTCACCCTGTTCGTTCGTTCGGCCCGTTCATTTACACCTATTATATTGGCCACATATAGGCATGGAGTTGGCAGATGAACAGGCCATGTTCCCTCTAGGTGAAGAAGCCCGCTGAAATCATCTTCGCCGGGTGAATCAGGCGGGAGGGGGGGCCCCCCCTCTAGTGTTCTTGTGCGGAAGAGGGTGCTCTCTCAGCCACTTTCTGGTCTCTCGCTTAGTTATCCACTCCTCATACCTGAATTTCATACGAAGTCCAGTAATGGGAGCACATTCTTTTTGAGATCGTCTGATAAACCGTCCCGTAGCCTCTTGTCCGCCGTCACGAAACTCGTAGGATCCTAGGGAGATATAAACCTTAAACGGTGATGCTCACCATTCTATGGTGGTTAGGCATGGGTCGTCTAGAGGAGTTGGAAGATAGGTTTAACAAGTTAGAGTTTCAGTTGGTTTTGATTAGAGAGTGCCTTGATTCCGATATTAAACCGTTCAACTATCTAGCACTAGAAAATAGTCTGACCGAATCCGAGTATAGACAGATTCTCGATCTAATGGATAAAGCTGATCAATCGATCAGAGAAGGTACTCCGATGGGTCATGGCGAGTTTGAGCAGAGGGTATCTAAGATTGTCCCTTCTAGGGTCTTGGATTATCATTTTGCCGAACTGATAGTTTCAACACTATATAGAGAGGGTAAATGGGAAGCCGTATACAAACACATGAAAGAAGATGGTATGAACATCTAAGTTCACTCGCGCGAAAGGTGTGAAGGGAATATGGAAAAAGATATGACGCCCCCTCTAGGACAACTGAAGCTTAGAATTGATCTTAATTATGCGGACTCATCTAGAAAAACCATATTTAAAACTACCGTGAGAAGAAAAATAAGTGATTATGGAAAAGTAGCAAAAGAGGAAATTATAATTGATTTAATAAAGATGCGAAAATTTCATCATATTGAGGAACTAGATGAAAAGGGAAACTGGGTTGTTGTCCCTCATCCGGATGAACCACTTAAGAAACTCGCTCGCACGTAACCTTTAATCGGTGATGCACCCCATCCTATGGTGAAATGGTTCGCGTGCACGATATTGTTAGAAACACTGCAAGCTTCTCGTATCTTTTTAGGGAAAACTTTCCTCTCAACCCCCCAAAGGACGCTTTTTCTGCCTTGGTTGGCTTTATTACATCTTATTCCTACGAAAGACAAGGCTCAGCCCCCGCCTATAAGACGATTGCTAGGCGCGTCGTTAATGAAATTTTTAAAGGCAATATAAAGAAGATAACTCAAAAAGAGGTTGATTCCGCATGGATTCTATACCAAAAGATTGCGGAAGAGGATTATTCCGGCCTAGGTTTGAATGAAACGCACAACCCACTTAGGTCAGATAAAGGGGTTCTAAAAAGATTGGCTGAAAAAGATGAGAGGAACATCTATAACTACGTTAAAACAATGCTCAAGGAAGGACAAGTTGAAAAAGCTTATAAATTTATATCGTCGATAAGAGGAGTAGGTCCCAAGATTACTTCACTTTATTTACGGGATATAGCATACATAGAACTCGAACCAGCAAAACATTATAATCACCTTTTCCAGCCAATTGACACCTGGCTTGATCAGGTTATTAATATCATTCTTAGATATACATCCGAAGAAGCACCGACCAGAACATCAGATAAGCAAAAACTAATCGTTGAATTATGTAAAGGAGCAGAATGCTCTCCAATAGATTTCAATCAAGGAGCGTGGTATATGGGTAGCGTTATCGCACAAGATTATGGTACCTTCAAAGACGCTATAGAAAATAGAGAAAAAGCCCAAAGCTTAATCATAGAAAGGATAAAGGAAAGGGAAAAAACAATTTATTCAATGAAAAAGTGGTTGGAATCAAACACAAATAAGGCTTAAGCGGTAATTCGCGCCGTAGAATGGTGGGGAGGGCCAGGGGCCCAATGGAGCCTTCGGATTCCTGGATATCGGGTAAATCGTCGCAGGGAGATATGACACAGGTTCGGCTAGGCGGGCCCCCGCTCCCGGGGATATTGCAACCTTGCTCCAAGGGCCGGCAACACTCCCCACACCTCATAATCTTTAAGCGGTGATGCGCCCCATTAAATGGCGATAGAAATGGGTTTTAATAGCGATGCAAGCAGGAGCCCTCATGAGTTGCATGTATCGATCGGCGATCTCATTGAGGATAACCTCTCTTTTGGTTTTCGATTGGTAAGAGATATGGCTTGCATACGAGATGGCGATGTAAAAAAGCAGATCCCACTTTTTTGCTCAGAGGAGAAATCGAACAAAACAAAGGTACGTGTTTAGCTCGAATTAAAAGAAGAGGAATTTACCTTATTTTTACATAATTTTTGCTAAAGAATTCATGGAAATGTCAAATTAAGCATCGTGTAAAATTTAACTTAACATGTACGCACAACGAGCTAAACACGTACAAACAAAGTATTGCAACGTTGATTTGCTCGTTATCCAAGATGGAAAGGTCAGGGTCATCGTCGAAATCGAGGAGTCTGATGTCAAGCCGACGCAGGTATGCGGGAAGTTCCTCACATCGGCCCTAGCACGCTATTACATACATGAGACCGAGGAGAATCCGATCGGAATGCACGAATCCGTGACATTCATCCAGGTAGTAGACACATCGGACCTGAAGGCGATGTCAATGAAGCCCTACCAGTGGAAGAACCTAGAGGCCTCGATAAGGAACATATTGCCTCTCAAGGACAGCAACATCAAGGAATACAGACTCTTCACCGACCTAGAGCTAAAAGAACTCGTTAACCATATACGCAAGTGCATCGGTAACCCTAAGCGGTGATACGCGCCATCCTACGGTGAGGATTGGAAATCCAATGTCAGAATCTAGTAAAGACGGATGTTATTGTCAAAAATGTGGTGCTCCAGTGGATCCTACTGATGAAAAATGTCCAAATGGACACATTTTGAAGGAAGTAGGTAAACGCTTTGTGAGAACTGCTGAGGAAAGAATTACAATGTCTGGTGAAGCCATTGGGATGGTAAGTGGCGAGGTAGTAAAGTTGGCTGGGAGTACTCTCCAGGCTTATGAAGAACTCAAGGGCACATTCAATGTCAACCAAGTAAAAATTGCGGAGGAAACAAAAATCGAGGAAGATATAAGAGCCGTTAGTGATAACTCAAAGCGACTTGTAGAATTAGGAGAAAAACAGAATAAGGATTTAGAAAAACTGTATAAGGATTTTAAAGATGATAAAGAGAGACAGAGGAAATATTTCATTATTTCAACAGTAGTAGCTGTAGTAGCTGTAGTAGTAGCTGTAGTAGCAATAATTATTAGCGCGCTCTGACTCCAGTAACCCACTAATGTCCTGAATCTCCTTCCAGAGAGTGCCCGCCACACGCGTGACGCGAAAGTCATCCCCCGGGCCCTCATACACGTAATCCGGCTCGAGCGATTAATGATAAAGATTCTAACAGACTATGTTAGCACACGCAGTAAGGCTTAAGCGACGATACACGCCGTAGAATGGTGGGGAGGGCTAGGGGCCCAATGGAGCTGATTTTATTGCCTCTTAACTCTCCGCGTATGGTAGTATATCGACCCGTCCTCCAGGATAGTCATCCCGACCGAGGCCTCTGGGAAAACGTCGTCCAGAGCAGCCTCCACGAGGTTCAGGGTTGAGTGGGGTTGGAGCCTTAGACCCCTGTTTTCAAGGATGGTCCTCAGAACTGCCAGGCGAATCCGTGGATGTTCTTCGGGGATCTTCCTGACTTCTTCTATTATCTTTTGGTATTCCGTTTTGTTTATTATATCGACTGAGCCGCATTTCGGGCAGCGTGGGGACCCGGCTCCCTTGAAGTCCCACTCGTGGGTGCATTCCAGGCATCTTACATTCATCGCTGTTCTCACTTATGTTTACAGAACTGTAAGTATTAAATACTTACTCCCCTAATAGAAGATCGAAAAACTGGGAAGTAGAGTGAGCTCGAGGAACGAGAGAGGTAGATGGTGTGTGTGTATGTGTGTGTGTGTTTGTCAGTAGTAGTATAAGATCAGCGACAGTATAGCTATAGCTATATAGCTATAGCCATACCCCCAGCCACACTGGCTCCTTCTCACTCACACACACACTCAGGAGGTGAAGCAGACGCCCTCTAGGGACGGAGCCGCCATAAGGCGGGAGAGGCTCCAGATGATCGTTGAGCTCGTCAGGAAGGAGCCCGGGGCCCGCATCGAGAGGATACAGGTACTCATGGCCATGCGGACGGGGCTCACCCCGTCCAGGGTGTCGGAGTATGTCCGGGAGCTCGTCAGCGGAGGGCTGCTGGCCGAGGTGGACGGTGGGTTCGAGGTGGTGAGGAAGAGTTGACCCTGAAGAGCAATGAAGTCAAGATCTACGCGCCCGACCACTTCAAGGCGACTTGGAAGAAGTTCCTGGAGATCTGCGAGAGGGACGGACAGAGCGCCAGCGAGCTCGTCCGAATCTGGGTTGAGGGCTACGTGCAGAGGAAGGATCCGGGAAACCCTCAGCGTCCTCTCACCGCCTGGACACCGGGTCACGAGGACCAGGAGGCCCTCGTGCTGCAGGAGGTCTACGATAAGCTCCTGCGTATCGCTAAGGATAGTGGCGGGGATCTGGAGTATCTGAGGATCCTCGGGGAGTTGAGTTGCCACCTCAGAGATAAGCAGCTGGCCACGGCCGTCGATAAGATGGCTTGGCGTCTCCAGAAGGCCGGCATCAAGGTCTGGCGCTGAAGGGACGGGGAGATAACATAAAATGAGTTTACCACTAAATCAAATCATATGCAGATGATGCTCTCAAAGGATGAGAGTATCTTCAGCAACGACATGAGCGCTGTTTGAGAGGTGTCCAAACCCCGAATGTCCCTCTCATGCGCGTGTACGCGATTGAAAATATCTTTTTGAGAGACCTTAGGTAGCAGCTCCATTAACCAATTACTTGTGTTTCTCCCTGTAGAGCTTCACGGCTTCCCTGATCTCGGCGGGAGTAAATCCCTCCAAGGCCTCATATGTCTCCTGCACCTCCTCGGGCGTTGAGCCTAAAATCTTTTCGAGCAGGATACGGTACTCTCTTATGAGGTCTGTAGAGATATCTAAAAGATTAGCAACAGACTTATTTTCTAATCCAGTGCTCATATGACTTTAACTCTCCCCCCGCCTTTTTTGTGGTTAAAACTTGTTTTAACGCCTTCTCGAGTTCATCGACGCTCTGCTCACGTGCATGTACTAAATCTACTTTTAGTTGCGCTACCTTATAGATAATAAGGTTCTTTTTCTCTTTCAAACTCAGGGCTTCTTTCTCTTCCTCACTCAGGCCTACGAAAGCGTCTAGCTGACCTCCCATCATATCCAAGAATACCCTGTCTTCTATAGTTTGTTCTGCTAGTTTCTCAGCCCTCTCTATTGTTTCTTTATATTTAATTCTGGCTTTCTCACCAATATCAACCTCGTAGACGGTCACGACACCCATATGCCCCTTGTAAATTTCAGACAGGCTTTCACCACTCGGTCTGTCGTAAGCCGCTGTCAAATATCCTTGGTGCCCCATCCACGCGTGAACGGTGTCAGGGGGGACTCCTGCTTGGCGCATGTTCGTGCTGAAGAATTTCCGTAGAGTGTGAACGTGATAGACGTGAATCCTCTTTCTTGTTGAGGGATCTCTCTTGGCTAGGACGGGCGGATTTCTTCCTCCATCGGCTCTCTTGAGAGCCTTGTTCCACATAATAGTAAAATTAGACGCATTAATATTGAAAACACGGTTAATATCATATGATCCAGAGCGACCAGGTTTCTCTTTGAAGAGTCTGGCATTATGCCACTCTTTGATCGCATCCCTCGCCTCCTCGCTAAACCACATCACCCTGCCACCAACTTTCCCCTTAGTGTATTCATTCCTGATGTTGACCTCAGGCGGGTCCAAATCCAAGTTTATGTCACTCATCTTTAATTGAAGGGCCTCGCCTATCCTCGCGCCGGTGCTCAATAGGAACAGTGCTCCAGCTTTACCCTGGATCGATATGTGTTGTAGTACTTTCTTTAGCTGTTCTTTAGTTAGTATTTTGTCTTGGGTCGCTGCTCTTTTGCTTTTAGGCAATAAGGTTCTTTTTATTTCAAACCAATCTTCATCGTTAATCTTGCATCTGGGATCTTGCCTAGTGAAGAAAGTTTTGACTACACTGCCATTTCTGAGAATAGTGGTGTCTGAAAATCTTTCTTTTCGTAACCAGTTGATGAACTTCTTATAATCATCAGTGAAGTCTCTGTTATCCAATTCGTTAAGGTATCTTTCAATCCCTTCCTCGATTTCATTAATTCTCCCTTCTACATTTCTTTTCACTGTTTTCCTATCTTGATTAATGTTAATACCCATGTAGTTAGTTACGCTGTCCTCTCCGTAGAAGCACTTAATCCAATTTTTTAATGTGACATGAAAATCCTCTTTTGTTCTTTTATTAGAGTAATTTTTCTCTAGCCAGTCGGTGAGGCACCTGGGCTTAGTCTGCCCCTCTAGGAACTCGACCAAGCTCATTTTCTTAACGCCCCTCAAATGGAAGGATGTCCGCACATCTGAGACTTAATTCAAATAACTCAGATCGGATAGAGTTACGATCAGAATAAAGTGAACTAAGCTCTAACTCTTTTAATCCCCTCCCCATTTTGGGTAAAACTTGATCTCTATCCCTTAAAGGGCGTTGATATAAGCAAGGAACAAGGTTCTTAGAATAACCATTCATTTTAATAGTGGTTATATACGAGATTTGGTTACTTGAAGTTGTCAGGGATCTTCTCGATCTTTGTGTGCTCTCTGAATCAATCATTTTGTTCTCCCTCGGGTTTTATGATACCTATAGTTATCAAACGCTCTCGAAGCAGAACCCTCGTGGTGTAGCTTAGGGAGGGCACCATCTCTTTTAGGCGTGGGTTATCAACCGGTAGCTGGGACCTGCCTGACCGGGCTTCAAACTTCATTTTTCTAGGCTTACCCCCTTGAGATTCTTCTCTTTCTCGTCAAACTTGACGAGCTGGAGAATGTCTTCTATGACCTTCTCCTTTTCACGGTAAACTTGGCTGTCGGCCCACTCGATGAGGCTGTTAACAAGTGTTCTGTATGGATTCAACATGGGTCTTAGCTTTATCTCCAAGGCCTCGTGGAGCAGGGTCTCCATGGCGGCCTCAGGCTCCTTATCATGAACAAGGATGATTCGAGTCTCTGGGATGATCCGCCCTCGTTTTGGCTGGGTTGAGTCGGGTTCCCATAAAACGCTCCAACCACTGAGGCCCAGACTCCTGATTAACTCGTTCATTCGGTCTTCTTGATCCATTAAAAGCCCCCCACGTCAGATACGACGAGATCAACTTGATTCCGTGAACCCTTGTTTTCATTGATCCAGCTCCAAATTTGGGATTCAATGGCCTCGAGGAGCTTTAGAAGAACCTCGGGCTCTATCTCTCCTCGGGGGTCGACGAGAATCAAACGTGTCGCCGCGAGCGTAGCCTCTTTCCCCATCTTCATCTTCGCTGGTAATGTCAAAACCCGGCTGAACTTGCCGGAGTGGTGTATTGATCGTCTAGCAAGGATGCCCATCTCTTCCTCTCCCCCCCCCCCCGTTTACCAAGTTTATGAGTTACTTAACCAGTTATCTTTCGGAACCTTTAAGTATTATCGTTTGTTAATGTCTTAACCGAGGTTAAGAGAATTGGAAACTAAGACGGGTGGGACTGAAGCTTTTATAAGACTGATAGGGTTGAAATGGATAATTTTAAAGGAATTATACGATGGGGACAGATCCCCGAAGGAGATTTCCGATAAACTCGGTAAGAAACTTCCGTGGATATCAACACAATTAAAGCTCCTCAAGGACAACGGATTAGTCACCCTACGGAGGAGCGGAAATGGCAGATCACAGCTATACAGCCTCGCCAAAGACTGTAGGAAGATGTGCGATGCGATAGTAAGGGTCCAGATAACACCCGAAGAACCTGAAAAGCTTCCGCCTGAGCCATTGGAGCTGATATTAAAGGCCTTGAAAGACGATGAACTCACAGAAGACATCAGGTCGGAAGCGGCGTCGGCGCTGAGACGTCTATGTTTGCCGGAGAACAAGATCAAGGTGGGAGAGGAGGCTCTAAGGGAGTTCTTCTTTGAGGTCATAGACGATATAGAGACGTATGTTGATGAGCCCAAACTCGGGGTTCTAACCTCGCTAGAATACTATATAATCCACAAGTTGAGTCATAGCGAGTTATTTTGGTTTAAAACCGAGTGTTACCCAAGGCTTCTTTCTCAGTTTGAGAAGGATAAAAGGGTGGAAGTGAGGATGAGCTCGATCAGAATCCTCTCCCGAATCTATACTCGATACGGGGAATTTCTGATGAGAGTTAATGCAGCTGGCGCAGAAAGAAACTATCCCAGGGACGTGGAGGAGTTTTCCAGCGTAACCAACGAACTATATAAATTGTTTATGGAAACGCTTTTCGACCCAGACGAAGACGAGAAAATCGCATACAAGAGCTGGGAGATCCTTTCCTCAGTGAAGGGTACCGAACAAAAAGACCTGCTATTGCAGCTATATGAGGGCGTTAAAGCCAGCGATGAAAGGATAAAGAAAAGGTGTGCTATGCTACTCAAGGATTTCCTTGAGTCGTATGGGTCTGCCGATAAAAAAGGGAAGCGTTACGAGGTGGGTAAAGACGCTTCCGTGGTTCTCTGATGAATCGACTATGACTAGGTTTGTGGATAAACGGGTAAAAAATTAGTTTTTCTTCATGAGGTATTTGTCGCCGTTGAGCCCGCGTTCCAAGGCCCACCCCTCATTCAGCCGTTTCAGCATCTCGGCTTCACCTAAGGCTACGAAGTAGCCTCCGTTGATGGGCTTAGGCTGTTCCTCGAGTTTTCTGAACTCCTCCACCGCCTCGTCAACGGTCCTGGACCTCTCAAGTATCTCCTTCAGCTTCGCCAGCTTCTCGTCTCCGTATCCGAGTATCCTGGCGGTGTCAAGCATCTGCTTCCTCCTGAGGGTGTCCTCGTTCAAGGTGCCCCCGAGAAGGGACCTGAGGGATCGATTGTAGGCTTCCCTCATGTTCTCTATCAGGTCGTCTGGGAGCATGGCCTTGTTGCTGCTGTACCTCGCCGACATCTGCCCCTTGTGCCCCATCCAGTAGACCCGGTAGTTGTTGTCGAGGACGCCGTCGCTCACCGCCACCAGGAGACGCGTTGAAAAGTAGCTCCTCAGGACATAGGGCCTGTAACGGTAGGTGGGCCTCATGGCGCTCCTTATGTCCCTTGAGACGATCGTCCCCTGTATGTGCCTGTTTTCGGGTTCACCGTCGAGGCTCCATTCTCCCCGCCTCAGTTTAGCGTTCACAGCGACGAGGGCGGATCTTTCGGTGAGAACCTCACCGTAGTCAAGTCTCCTCTCGAGGTAGGAAAGGATGTCCCTGCACGTCTCCTGGGGGAAGAACGTCCGGTACTTGTGGCCCGCCTTCGAGAGCTCCGGCCTGACGACCACGAGCGTCGGAAAGGTCTCGAACTTCAACGCCTCGATGTCCAGCTCCGGGAGGTCCCCGAGCCTGAGGCCGTCCTTAAGGTGCTGGTGCCCAAGCACCTCGGGTCGCAGGCCGCCGTAGGCCACCCCGCCGACGCATATCCTCCCCCTGGGCGTGGCGGAGCTCCTTATGTCCTGGACCTGCTGCACGGTGGGGACCTTCTCATCGTCCAGCGTCGGCGTCGAGTTCCTGTTGCTTATCTTTATCTGGCGGACGAACTTCACGCCGTGCCAGTTCGCCCAGCTCTTCACGCCCTTCAGGTAGTTCTCTATGGCGCCCGGGGAGTATCCCTTCGTCTCCTGCTGGCCGACGAATGATATGAGGAGCTTCTCGAACCCGTCACGGTCTCCCTTCACCCGATCCGTGAGCTCGTCCAGCGTCCACCCCATGAGGCCCAGGAAGCGGTAAAGGACCCTGGCCCTCTCGATGGCCGTGGTCGGCGAGCCCCTAGATAGGTTGTCGAACCAGAGCCTGAAGTCCTCGTCCTCCCCGTACAGGCGGTACCACCTGGCCCTCGTCGGCATCTTCCACCCCGGTCTGCCCCCGCCCCGTGGACCCCTGAGGAAAACCTCGACCCCGTTCGGTGAACCCGTCCTCGACGCCCCCTTTTCAGGAGTGAGGGGGAGGCCCCCAATATAAACCCACCGAAAATGGACTAAGGCGTTGGTGGGCCGGGCCGGACTCGAACCGGCGACCTCCGCCGCGTAAGGGCGGCGTCCTAACCAGGCTGGACGACCGGCCCCTTCCATACAGGAAAACGGACGACGTTTAAAACTATTCATCCTGAGAAAGACTGTTATTATTATGCCATCTCACTTTGACGGCATGGACCTGAGGGTGTCTAGCCTCCTCAAGCCCCTCCTCGCCGCGACGACCATGGCCTGAGCCAATTCTGGAAGCTGGCTGCGGACGCTGCCTGCGGCCCTGTTCAGGAATTTGACCGTCGTCTCCTCGAGAGCCGCAGTCGCTTTTATTAGGTCGCCTTGGGAGGGACTCTCTGGGAGATCATCCTTGATCTGGTATTCGGCTTCGTCGACGGGCTCCGGGAGGAAGCCGACGGAGTAGGCGTCCGTCACAGCCTCCCTGTAGGCCCTTTCGACAGCCTCCCTCTGCCTCCTACCCTCCTCGACGTAACCCGCAAGGACCGCATTGAGTTCCGTGGACCGTTCGCCTTCGGCGAGCCTGCCATAGAGGCGGGTAAGGGGTTCCTCAAGCTTCGCGTAGTGGCCGAGGATGGAGCTCGTCGTCCCGAGCACTACATCCACCGCTCTATGACGACCTTCTTCTCGGTGAAGAACTCGACGGCGTCCCTCCCCTGGCCGTGGAGGTCGCCGAAGAACGAGTCCTTCATCCCGCTGAAGGGGAAGAACGCCATAGGAGCGGCGGTGCCGACATTCACACCGACGTTGCCGCAGGCGACATCATACCTGAACTTCTTGGCGTCCTTACCGCTGGCGGTGAAGATGGAGGCGGCGTTACCGTAGGCGCTCCCGTTCACCATCCCTATCGCCTCTTCGAGGTTCCTGGCGGTGAGGACGCTCATCACGGGGCCGAATATCTCCTCCCTGGCGATGGTCATGTCCGGCGTGACGCCCTCGAAGATGGAGGGGCCGAGGAAGCAGTTCTCGGGGTAGCCCCCGTGGACCTTGAACCTCCTCCCGTCCAGGGTGAGCCTCGCGCCCTCCTCGAGCCCCTTCTCCACGTAGCCGACGACCCTCTTCTTCCTCGCCTCGGACTGGAGTGGCCCCATCTGGGTCGCCTCGTCTAGGCCGTACCCTATCCTGATCTCCGAGGTCGCCTTCGTGACCGCCCTCATCATCCTCTCGTCGAACGCCTTGTCGCCGCCGACCAGGACGAGGTTCGCGCCGGCTAGGCAGCGCTGCCCGGTGTTACCGTAGAAGCTCCCCATCAGGTTGGAGACGGTCCCGTCGATGGACGCGTCAGGCATCACCACCTGGAAGTTCTTCGCCCCGCACTGTGCCTGGACCCTCTTGCCCCTGGCGCAGGCCTCCCTGTAGATGATGTCTCTGCCCACCGCGGTGGAGCCGACGAAGGAGACGCCCTTCACGGCTGGGTGCTTGAGGATGGTGTCCACGGCCTCCGCGTCCCCGTGGACCATGTTTATGACCCCAGGCGGGAAGCCCGCCTCCTCGATGAGCTCCACGAGCTTGGTCTGGCTCAGCGGCGTCCAAGGGCTCGGCTTTATGACGTACGTGTTCCCGGTGGCTACGGCGTACGGGAAGAACCATAGTGGTACCATGAAGGGGAAGTTGAACGGCGCGATGCACGCGAAGACGCCGAGGGGCTGCCTGACGACGTACTCGTCGATGT